>Ga0315288_10000732_pt1 | contig 41597 bp, 36 predicted proteins | sample YL17G11_20_MG_FD_203454 | JGI IMG/M metagenome (GOLD analysis project Ga0315288, IMG submission 203454) | Sediment microbial communities from Yellowstone Lake, YNP, Wyoming, USA - YL17G11_20 | ecosystem: Environmental > Aquatic > Freshwater > Lake > Sediment | place: USA: Wyoming | collected...
TAATTTTTTCACACCTTCCCCCTCCGAGGGGGAGGGTTAGGGGGGGGGCAAAGGACACCAGGGGTGAAGTCCTGTGATCATCGAAAAAACCGTTATTGCCCTTTACATGCAGGGGCGAAAACGAAATTTCGGAGAATATTTTTGCAACTACTTGGTAGAGTTACGAGTTAAAGGTTTCAAGTTTAAAACTCGAAACCCGAAACCTTGGAATCCTTGACTCCCTTTTGAAATATGACCCTACATGATCATATTCTAAAATATGCCAGACCCTGCGTGGCGCCGAATAACAAACCATGTTCCACCATCTCTTTGTCGGATCGGGACGCTGCTGCTTCGGCCTTCGGGATATCGAAAAGAGAGGTGGAAATCGCCGCCCTGGAAGCCGGGGTTACCCCCCAGCGGTACCTGCGCAACATCGGATCTCTGGAAATCGCCGGGCAGAAAAAGCTTCTGCGGGCCAAAGTGCTGCTTGTAGGCGCAGGGGGGCTGGGAGGAACCATTGCCCATCTTCTGGCCCGAATGGGCTTGGGCGCCCTGGTGATTGCCGATGGAGATTTCTTTAACGAGACCAACCTCAACCGGCAAGCTTTTTCCTCGGAGGAAAATATCGGACTGAGCAAGGTTCAAGTGGCCCGGTTGGAAATTTTGAAAATCAACGCGGCCACAGAAGTCGAGGTCTTCGAAGGGTTCGTTACGGACCGGGAACTGGCCTCCCTCATCCAAGGGTGTCATGTAGCCATCGACGCCCTGGACAATATGCCTTCTCGTTTTAGTCTGGAAAAGGTCTGCAAAGAAGCGCGCGTCCCCCTGGTTCATGGGGCGGTTGCCGGCTTCAGCGGGCAGGTTACGGTCATCTACCCCGAGGATGTGGGTTTCCGGGCTTTTTACGGGGATGCTCAAACCATACCCGAAAAAGGGATCGAAGTAGAGCTGGGGAACTTAGCGGGAATTGTATCCGCCGTGGCTTCCGTTCAGGTCCAGGAAGCTGTAAAAATCATCACCGGCCTCGGGCGCCCGCTTCGAAATCGCCTCTTATTCCTCGATTCCTTGAGCGGCTCAGCGGAAATCATCTCGCTAAAATAACCCCATCCATATTGCTTTCTTCATCCCGAATCAGTAAACTCCCAATATGAAACCCAACAGCCGTCCCCCTACTGTCAGCGCGTTGGGAGACATTACGCCGCCATTGGCTTCGTCCATGCTTTCCCCCTGTGGCTCTGACTGACTTCTATTTCGTCAGTCGCAGTAAGGTCCACGATTTGTAAGGAGGGACCGATCATCATGAACCCATTACTGGGAGTCTTCTCGTTGGTTTTGCTCCTTCCTTTTTCCGCGGCGGGTTTTGCTCAACCACCCGTGGAACCTCGAGCAAACCGCATCTCTGATGTTCCACTCCAGCGACTCGAACGTGAGATCACCCGGGTAACCAAAACAGCAGGGGGAACGTTTGGTGTTAGCGCCATCCACGTCGAGTCCGGTCGTCGAATCGCATTCAATTCGCGAGAGCGCTTTCCCCTGGCGAGCACGTACAAGGTTCCCATCGCCGTTCAACTGCTTACCCGAGTCGATCAGGGAGAGATTTCGCTCGACCAGATGATTGCCCTGAAGCCAAGCGACCTCCATCCCGGGAGTGGGATTCTGGCAACTCTTTTAAATAGACCCGGAGTGGTGCTTTCAGTCCGGAACCTTCTCGAACTGATGCTGCTCATTAGTGATAACAGTGCTACCGATGTGCTGTTACGGCTGGCGGGCGGACCAGAAACTGTCACCGCTCGCCTGAGAGGCCTCGGCATATGGGATATGGAAATTAACCGGCCTACCATAAAATTAATTGCTGACCAGGAGGGTTACTCCTTGCCGCCGGAAGATGAATGGACACCGGAACTATTTAAAAGGCTTTATGACGCAACGACACCCGAATCCAGGAAAGCAGCAGCCCGGAAGTTTGAGGCGGACCCCCGCGATACATCAACGCCTGAAGCCATGGTGATGTTGTTAGAACGGATTTACCGCGGGGATCTACTGAAACGGGAAAGTAGAGCTTTGCTCCTCGACATGATGGAGCGGTGTCGAACGGGCGGGGCCCAGCTCAAGGGATTTCTACCTTCGGAAACCGCCGTTGCTCACAAGACTGGCATGATTGGTGGTACGACGAACGATGTCGGGATTATCACCCTCCCAGAGGATGCCGGACAGGTCGCAATTGCCGTCTTTGTGAAGTCATCGGAAAAAGAGATCCCAGAACGAGAACGTGCGATTGCCCAGATTGGCCGTGCGCTCTATGACTTTTTCCTGTTCCAACCGTCCACTCCTTCTTTAGCCAAATAAAGAGGTTCTAGGACGGGAGAGAATTCGAGTCCAACAATTCGCCTACAGCAGACGAAGGAATAAATTTAATGACGCAAACCCACGATCATAAACCGTGCGGCTCTGCTGGAAAAACGGCAACAGCCTGTAACCGAGAGACCTGAAAGCACCTAACGACCGGGATGGGAAAAATACAATAAGGAATAATTCGTTCTTCACTCAATAGATGCATAAGAATTTCATGAATTATTGCTTGGGCCCTTCCAGGCATAATGGAAAAATGATTTTTGCGATGGTCACGGGACCTTACCCCGGGTGCCCTTTGCCCCCCCCACCCTACCCCTCCCCCTCGGAGGGGGGAGGGAAGGGTGGGGGTGATGCGGTTAGAGATTTTTATGCAACGTTTAGGTTCATATGAGCGCAGACAAGGGCGAAATTCTTCCAACCTACCACCTTCTAAGGCAGAGGGTCGATTGGTGACAAGAAAGAGGGGGGCAAAAATGCCGCTCATTTTTTCGTTGATGCTGCACAGCCACATCCCCTACTGTCGGAAATCCGGAGTGTGGCCGGCCGGGGAGGAGTGGCTCTTCGAAGCCATGAACGAGACGTATATTCCTCTGCTTATGGTGTTGCGACAATTCGAATTCGATAACCTCCCAGGACGCCTGATGATTGGCGTTGTGCCCGTGCTCGCGGAGCAACTTGCAGACGACTACATGAAGAACCGCTTTGAGCAATACCTGGAAAATAAAATCCAGCGGGCTAGGCGAGACACAGAGAGATTCCGGGCGGACCCAGGCCGGCGCCTGGTGAGCGAATACTGGCTAGATCGATTCCAGGGTCACTATCATGCCTACAGGAATGATTTTTATCGGGATATCCTCGGCACTCTGAAGTGGCTCCAGGATGAGGGCATCATAGAGGTTCTAACCTCTGCCGCCGCCCATGGCTTTCTCCCGCTCATGGAAAGAGACTCGTCAGTATTCGCCCAGGTGCGCCTGGGAGTGGAAACCTACCGAAAATATTTCGGGCGCAACCCGCGCGGGTTCTGGCTTCCCGAGTGCGCCTATCGTCCTGCGCAGTGGTCCCAGCAAGAAAAGCGCCTGAGAATAGGGATCGATGATTGGTTGGCCGCAGAGGGGATTGAATATTTTTTTGTGGAAAATGTCGGCCTCCAGCGGGCTGAATTTGTCGAAAAACTCGATGGAGAAACCGCCCCGACTACATACAGGGGTTATAGATTGCCGTCGGGGGTCTCGGTATTTGGCAGGAATGAGGCCACGGGCCGGCAAGTGTGGTCTGCTGACGTGGGTTATCCCGCGGACCCTCATTACCTCGAATTCCACAGAAAAGACGCCGAGTCGGGATTGCATTACTGGCGGGTGACCGGGCAGGCTGAAAAAGAGGTCTATAAACCGGATCAGGCGCTCGAACGGGTGGAGAATCATGCCGCCCATTTTGTGTCCCTGTTGAAACAGGAATGGGCTCGGTCACAGAATGAGGTTCATAAGGCTCCTCCGGTTATTGCAAGCCCCTATGATAGTGAGTTGTTCGGCCATTGGTGGCATGAGGGCCCCTTGTGGATTGACCGCGTCTTTCGTAAATTGGCCCGGGAGGAGAATATTCAGTGCCAGAGCTTGGGGGATTTTACCGACCGATATAGGGGAACCTTCTCCACTGTAATTATGGGTCCGAGCACCTGGGGGCTGAATGGAGATTTCACTGTCTGGCAAAACCCGGATCACGGCTGGATTTGGCCCTACATAAATGCCAGCTCCCGAGAATTGGAACAATTACTCCTTCTGCTTGATCAAAAAGGATTCCCAGCTGATGACCGAGGGCGCCGAATTATACGCCAGCTAGCCCGGGAATTGCTCTTGATGCAGGGAAGTGACTGGCCATTCCTGCTTTTCACCCAACAGGCCAAAGAATACGCGAATCAAAGATTTCACCACCACCACCAGCGGTTTTTGAAATTATTGTGGGCGGCCAAGGACCTCCTAGACCGTTCACGCCTTAAGGATCGCGAGCTCGAAGAAGTAGAAGAGGTAGATTGTCCGTGGTCCGATATCGACTATCATCTCTTCCGGGAAAGAACTTAATTCCAGTGAGGCAGCCGCAACCTGCTCCCGAGAGGAATATTTCTTCTGCCATACCCATGGGAATCGACCTCTGTGGTCTAATGCTTCGCCGATCCTTTTGCAATTGTGTACGAGGGCATTTAGAGGTATAGTTCTAACCATTGAACAGGATCAAGTCATATGAGGAGGATACCCGATGCCTACGCTCAAAGGTGAGCAATTGGAGAAGATCGCCTTTCACCTCTTCTGCGCTGCCGGGGCCCCGGAGGAGCATAGCCGGATCGTGGCGCAGCACTTAGCCGATAACAACTTGACTGGGCACGATTCCCATGGTTTCATTCGAGTCATACAGTACATCCGCCAGATCAAAGAGGGACTGATCATCCCTGCGGCCAAACCTGACATCGTCAGCGAGTCTCCCAGTACGGCGCAGGTGGATGGCCATTATGGCTTTGGCCAGGTGGCCGCGAAGTTCTCCACTGAGCTGGCCATAGACAAGGCGAAGAAGCAGGGGGTGAGCTGTGTCACTGTGCGGCACTTGGGCCATCTGGGCCGGCTGGGGGCTTACGCAGAGATTGCGGCAGGGGCGGGCTGCGCGGCGATCCTATACTGTTCCGTCGGCGGACATGCGATTTCCGTAACCCCCTTCGGCGGGTCCAAACGGAAGCTGGCCACCAACCCCATCGCCATGGCTTTCCCCAGTGAAGAAGAGGGGCCGATCCTCTCGGACTTCGCCACGAGCGTCGCGGCCGAGGGCAAGATAAGGGTGTACCGGGCACGCGGGCATAAGCTCCCCGACGGCTGGATCCTTGACCAGGAGGGTCACCCTAGCAACGACCCCAGTGAATTTTACGCTGGTGGCGCCATACTGCCTGTTGGTGGCTCGGTCGGGCACAAGGGCTTCTGCCTGGCCTTCATGACAGACCTATTCGGCGGCATTCTGTCCGGGGACGGCTTCCCCGCTATCCCTGGTAAACAGTTCAGCAACGGCTCGCTCATCGTGACTATAGACATCGAGCGGTTCGCGCCTTTGGCTGCGGTCAGGTCCCAGGCATCCAAAATGGTAAACTACGTGAAGGACACCCCGCCGGCAGAGGGCTTCGAGTACGTGATGTACCCGGGGGAGAAGGAGGCCAGGAACAGGAAGGAGCGCGGCAGGAATGGTGTGGAGATAGAGGACGAGACGTGGAACCAGGTGATGGCCTTGGTGCAGGAATACGGCGTGGCTGACAAACTGGACCAGCTTCCATGACCATGGTGCGACTCTACACCAAAGGAGGCGGCAGAGGCGGAGAGACCTCATACTCAAGAGGGGAGCTCGGCCCGATTATTTTCTGAGGATTTTCATAAACCGGTAAATAGAAGAATAAAGGATTCTCAGGCGATGAAAAAAGAATTCTCCTCATCCGTGGCCCTCAATCCTCTCTTTTTAGCCCTATTCTTAGGGTTGATTCTTTGGGGGGCAGATCCTGGGGATGTGCAGGCTCAGAGTGAGATTGCCAGGTTCTTTAGTCCGGAAATAGGTCTCTTGAAGACAAGGCTGGACTTCCAGGCAACCCCTTATAAAAAAGAAGATGTAACCAGCCAGTCCAAGGATTTCCGCATGACCCATTACAATGCTTTCCTCATGCTCCCTCTGGCCCAAGACCGAAATGAGGAGGGGAGCCTGATAGGGATTTTTCGAGGGCAGGGTATCAGGACTGAGGTCATTTTACCCGATACCAAGAAGGGTTTTCCCGATGGCCTTTGGGATGTGCGTTTGGGACCTTCATACCGGCGCCGTTTTGAGAACGGGTGGATTGGCGGTGGTTTTCTGACCTTGGGGTCGGCAAGTGACCGGCCTTTCGCCAGCATGGAAGAAACAGAACTGCAGGCCACAGCCTTCGCCCGCATACCGGACGGAGAGCGTAACGCCTGGGTAGTCTTGCTGACTTACTCCAACAATCGGGAGTTTCTGAACAATGTCCCCCTTCCGGGGATTGCGTACTGGTACGAGCCGTCCAATCGCTACCGGATTCTTATCGGGTTTCCCTTTGCTTCCATTGAGTATAAGCCTTACAAAGATGTATCTATGGAATTTTCCTATTTTCCAATAAGGTCGGTCCGGGCCAGGGTTAGCTATCGGCTTCTCCGTCCTTTACTGGTTTACGGCGGCTTCGATTGGAGAAACGAAGGTTATTTCCTGGCTAATCGCCATGATAGATGGGATCGTCTTTTTTACTATGAGAAGAGACTTTATGCAGGTGTAAGATGGGATTTTTTAAAACAGGCTTTTCTTGATCTTTCTTCCGGCTACGCTTTTGACAGATTCTATTTTGAGGGGAGCGACTACGAAGACCGTGATCACAATCGGGTTAATGTCGAGAATGGACCTTATGTATCCATCCAGGCGGGGTTCCGATTCTGAGGATGATATTTTTCGTTGTGGCCATCCGGGTGGGACGTCGGGGGTATCTACAAGCTGGTCCAATCCACGGAGCGCACCGATAAATGCGCCCTGGACTCAAGCCGCAGGGCAGGCCGCGCAAAAATAGGCTGGCATATTGACCTCAGGCCCGCTCCGCTTTGATACGGGGCGGGCTTGGATGTAAGCTCTTATATACCCCTACCCTGATCTATCCCCAATTTCCCTCATCTTGGTCCTCCGGCTCTGGCACGCAGGTATTGAGGGGGCCAGGATATGTCCGCATTGAGAATCCCGGCTGCATGTAGGGGCCAGTAGGGGTCCCGGAGCATTTCCCGAGCAAGGAAAACGGCATCGGCCTGACCGATGGCCACAATTTGCTCCGCCTGCACGGGATGGGTGATCAAACCAACCGCGCCGGTGGCAATGCCTACCTTCTGGCGAATCGCTGCGGCAAAGGGAGTTTGGTACCCAGGAGCCGCAGGAATTTTTGCATAGGGCACGAGGCCACCGCTGGAGCAGTCAATGAGATCACCGCCGATCTCTTTGAGCCAGTGGCAAAATTCTACGGATTGGTTCAGATCCCATCCTCCTTCCACCCAATCTGTGCAGGAGATCCGTACAAAGAGAGGGAGTTCCGGAGGCCATATTTCCCGAACGGCTCTGGTGACCCGTAAGGGGAATCGAGCCCGATTTTCCAGACTACCCCCGTATTCATCCTTCCTATGGTTGGAAATAGGAGAAAGAAACTGGTGCAGGAGGTAGCCATGGGCCATATGGATCTCTACCACTTCAAAACCAGCATCCAACCCCCTACGCGTAGCAGCAGCAAATTGGGATACTACATTCTCCATGTCCTCCTTGGTCATTTCCGCCGGCTGAGGAGAGGATTCATCGAAGGAGAGTGGGCTGGGAGCCATGGTTTGCCATCCTCCGGAATCTTGGGCCAGAGGCCCCCCACCGCGCCAGGGCACATCGGTCGAGGCTTTGCGCCCGGCATGGGCAATCTGGATGCCGGGCCTGGCCCCCTGTTTTTTAATGAATTCAGTGAGGTGCTCAAAGGCCTCAGCCTGTTCATCAGACCATATGCCATTATCCCCTGGCGAGATGCGCCCCTCCGGTGAAACAGAGGTGGCTTCTACCATGACCAGTGAAACTCCACCAACGGCACGACTGCCTAGATGCACGAAGTGCCAGTCGTTGGGCATACCGTTCTCACTGGAGTACTGACACATCGGGGAAAGAAAAATCCGATTCTTAAACTCGACATCCCTCAGCCTGAATTGAGAAAACAATTTGCTCGGCATCCTTCAACCTCCCATGATCGTTGCCATCATCTGGAATCAAAAGCCATAATCCTTGCCCAAGATTTTCATGGATGGAACTTTTAATAAGTCTACTAAAAATGGACAGAGCCATAAATAGGGTAAATTATGTATTTTATACGGAAAGGCAATGCATTTTAAGACTGAAAAGAATACCTTTCCATATATGGTTGCAGGAATCTCTGACTGTTTAGGAGCTGAGTCGCAACGAGTCGCCCCCAGTTTTTAAAAAAAGTCTGGTTGGACTTCAAGATTTCTCGAGGCCCAGGCGGGAAATCGCCTTGCTTTGCCAAAATAAAGCAGGGATCCTTCTCAAATTCAGAATGTAGATTGCGGAGTGTGGAATAGTTTAAAAAAATCTAACAGGATGCGGAAAAATTCCAATTCGCCGTCACTCCCGCCAAAGCGGGAGTCCATCCCGCCGAAGGCGGGACTGCTTCCGCAGGAATGACAACCTAACGCCGGAAAGGACTTTTTCAGCAACCTGCTGAAAAGAAAATTCCGAATTCCCAAATATATCAGCAGGCTTTGGCTGCGCAAATCGCCCTCCCGCGTGGGCTAGGGAAAAAATACGAAAGGAAAGGAGTGAATTTATGAAAAATTGAGCGGGGGCATATCTGATAATTATCTTGACAAGAAATTGAAAATTGACTATGCAAGCATTGGTCAAACCTCTTGCTGTCCTAAGGGATGGCTTAAATGGGCTCCTTTTTATATCCCAAAGCGTGAGGAATCCCGGGGTTTCCAAAACCTAAAAAAGAAGTCCCTTGAAGATGGAATATATGAGCGCAGCCGATCTCCCTCTCCTGGAAGTAAATGATCTTCATCTCAGTTTTGGCCAAGTTAAAGCGATCGATGGGGTCAGCTTTGAGGTCAGGAAGCATGAGCTCTTAGCCATCATCGGGCCTAATGGGGCTGGTAAGACCTGCATCTTCAATTGCATCAATGGATTTTATCAAGCTCAAAAGGGGCGCATTTAAAATGTAAATTTCAGAGAAAAATGCCCATCATTTTGAAATCTGCAATTTAGCAGGATGCGTAAAAACTAAAATTTACCGTCACTCCCGCGAAAGCGGGAGTCCAGAAGCCCTTGAAAAGACTGGATTCCTGCTTCCGCAGGAATGACAGCCTAGGGCCGCAGAGGGCTTTTTCAGCAACCTGTTAGATTTTGCATTTTGTTCCGCTGAGGCGGGAAAGTCTAGCCAGTTTTTCAAAGGGCTAAACGGTCACGTAAATTCTTTTCTCAAGTTCATGCTTGGGGAAGGAAGGAGAAGTCTATGAACGATGAGTGGCGTCGGCAAACGAAGCCGCTGGTCCTGGAAGGCGGGATTCACATGCCCTATTCCTGGACGGTCGGGCGGGTGGGCAGTCGCTTCCTTATTGAACTCAGGGACCACGGGCGGATCATGGGAAACCGCTGTCCAAAATGCCGGGTGGTCTGGGTTCCACCGCGATTGCGCTGTCCGGAGTGCTATCAGGAAATTGGAGACCAAGGCTGGAAGGAGGTGGGCCCTCAGGGAACCTTGAGGCACTTTACGATTGTTAGGTATGAGCATCCGGCCCAACCGATGAAGCCGCCTTTTGCCTACGGCTTGATCGATTTGGATGGAACGGACCGAGCCATTACCCATCTAGTATCGGGGGTAGACTTGGCCTATTTAAAGCCCGGAACCCGCATGCACCCTGTTTGGAGGTCCAACCGGCAGGGCAATATTTTGGATATTGCTTATTTCACGCCCATCGGAGGTTAGAGCCCATGAAACGTGTAGCTGTTGTAGGCGTGGCCCAGACACGATTCCAGCGGAGAATGATCGACCGCAATCTTGCCGATTTGATCTATGAAGTTACCACCGGCGCGCTGGAAGACGCCGGCATGACGATCGCTCAGATTGATAATGTGGTAACCATTTCCAATGACTTCTGGGATGGCCGGACCATCTCCAGCATGGCGGTAATGGATGCCTCTGGTTCCTATGGGAAGAATGTTTCTACCGTAGAAGGAGATGGCACTTTCGGCGTTCTCTACGGGGCGATGCGCATCTGGTCCGGTTCTTTTGGAACGACGTTAGTGGTCGCCCATTCCAAAGGGTCCGAGGGGTCTCCTTTTTTAATTACCAATTGCATGTTTGACCCATTCTATCACCGTCCTTTGGGCTTGGATGCGATTAGCTCGGCAGCCTTACAGGCTCAGGCGTACATCGATCGAAGAGGAGCCCGGCCGGAAGACTGGGCCCGGGTATCGGTTAAGAACCACAGAAATGCCAAGTTGAATCCCTTTGCGCAACTGGCAATGGATTTGACCGTAGAGCAGGTCATGGGTTCTCCGGTCCAGGCCACTCCACTCAAACGCCTTGACTGCTCTCCGGTTTCCGACGGGGCCTGCGCGGTCATCCTGGCGGATGAAGATCGGACGAAGCAATCCCGGCAGAAACCCGTCTGGCTGAAAGGCGTGGGATATGCGGCAGAGCTCCATTACCTGGGCGATCGGGATCTCTCCCATCCCCGCGCTTTGGAGCTGGCGGCTAAAAAGGCGTATGCCATGGCCGGGGTCTCCGATCCGCGCAAGGAGATTGATTTCCTGGAGGTCTATGATGCCTTCTCTTACATGGAGCCGCTCTGGCTGGAGGGGTTAGGCACCTGTGCACCCGGAGAGGGAGGGAAGATGACCCGCGACGGGGTTACGGAGATGAAAGGGCCATTGCCCGTCAATGCCTCCGGGGGTGTTTTGTCCGCCCACGTTGTGCTGGTGGCCGGATTGGTGCGCGTCGTGGAAGCGGTACTCCAGATTCGGGGGACGGCGGGAGCCCGTCAACTCCAACGTGCTCGAATGGGTCTGGCCCACGGAATCAATGGGCCCTGCGGCCAGTCGCATTGTGTGTGGATTTTGGGAAAAGACTGAGAGGTGGGAATATGGGAAAGAGGGTGGCGATTACGGGTTTTGGACAGACCCATCACGCTTCGCGCCGATGGGATGTCAACGGCCTGGAGTTAATTCAGGAGGCTGTCACCAGGGCTCTGGCGGACGCTCAATTATCCTTGGGGGACATCGATGCGGTCGTGATTGGAAACATGGATCACTTTGAAGCGATCAATTATGTGGATACCTGGAGCGTAGAGGGCTGCGGGGCCTTCTTAAAGCCTATTTTCAAGGTTACAACCGGAGGAACGACCGGAACCACGGTGGCGATCGCGGCCTATTATCACGTGGCTTCAGGTCTCTTTGACCACGTTTTAGGGGTCGGGTGGGAGAAGAACTCCGAATCGGACACGACGGGAGCCATTATCACCTGTTCGGACCCCGTCTGGGATCGGTTTTCCTACTCCGGGGCAATCCCGAGTTTAGCCGTGGAGGCCTCAGCCTACATGAAAAAATATGGGGTCACGGAGAAGGATGCAGCTCGGGTCGCTTCCAGAGACCGTACGCACGCAGCGAACAATCCTTATGCCCATTTGCGGACGGCGGTTACGGTAGAAGAGGTCATGAGGTCTCCCATGCTGACCGAACCCATCAAGCTCCTGGATGTCTGTCCCCGTTCGGATGGGGCAGCGGCGGTGATCTTTACCTCTGAGGATAAGGCTGAAACGGTCTGCCCGCATCCCGCCTGGATCCATGCGGTCTCCGTGCGGCATGATACCACTTGGTTTGGAGATTTCGATTACACCCGGTTGGGTTCCTTAGAGTCGGCTTCGAGAGAAGCGTTTCAACTGGCCGGAATCCGTGAGCCGCTGAAAGAATTAGATGTATGCGAACTCTACTTCCCTTATTCATTTGCCGGGCTCAAATGGATGGAATCGATCGGTTTCTGTCCCCCCGGGGAGGCTCCCCGTCTGATATGGGATGGAGTGACCGATATGGGCGGTGCTATGCCGGTGAATCCCTCAGGGGGAGTGTTATCCACCAATTGTATCGGGGCAACCGCTCTTTTGCGGGTGGGCGAGGTGGCCCACCAGATCATGGGCCGGGCGGGGAAGCGCCAGGTGGAAGGAGCACGCTTGGCGTTGGCAACTGGCTTTGGAGGGTGCTTCTGGTCGGACGTTTTGATTTTGGGAGCTGATAAACCATAAGCGCACTTCGTGCCAATGCAAAATGTAAATTGATGAATTCGTAGGAAGTCTGAAAATGCGGCTTTCTGTCATTCCGGCGAAGCTTGTCCCAGCGAAAGCGGGGAGCCGGAATCCAGTTTTTTAAAATATTTATAAATTCTCTGGACTCCGGTTTTCACCGGAGTGACGACTTTTTACGAGATCATCAAATTTCAAAGTGTCGTTACTGTTCAATTTTATTTTGGAAATTTACAATTTGATTTTGAAGAGGCTATTTCATAGGGAGGACTTATGGAAACTCGATCTTCGGAGCGGGATCTATCACTCTTGGCGATGGAAGAAGTCGCCCACATGCCGTACCGCTGGGCGCTGGGCTTGGATGGGTCCAAATTTTTCAATGAAATAAAGGATCGGGAGGTCCTCTTAGGAATCCGATGCCCAAAATGTAAAAAAGTCTATGTCCCTCCTCGCAAGGTTTGTGGTCCCTGTTTCGTCAAGATGGACGAACTTGTGGAGTTGGGGGATGAGGGTATCGTGGAAGCGGTCACGGTAGTCAATTTTCCTTTCATAGACCCCGAAACGGGAGAAAGAAGGCCTGTTCCCTACATTTATGGGTATATCAAACTGGATAGAGCGGATAATTTATTCTCCCACATTATTAGAACTCGGACTGGAGTTTCAGTGAAAGTCGGAGATCGCGTCAAAGCGATTTTTGCCGGAGAAAAAAAGGGGAGAATCCAGGACATCTCCCATTTCGAACCGGTTTAAATCTCTGAGCAAAGGAGAATTTTGATCCTTTCCAAATTCATTATTCTCCCAAGCGACGAATCTCCGCACCCGCACCCCGGGAAAGGATTGGGGAAAGAATGTTCGATAAGGGAAAAATAGAAGCCATAAAACTGGCCGCAGAGGGAGAAGGGTTTGATAAGTCTACTCCTGTCCTGACCGATTCCGGTATATCCCTGAAGCCTCTATATACACCCGCTGATATCGCCTCCATCGACTACTTCGATGACCTCGGCTTCCCGGGGAAGCCTCCCTTCACGAGGGGTGTGTACCACGATATGTACCGCAAGCAGCTTTGGACCCGCCGGCAGGTCTGCGGCTATGGTACGGCCGAGGAGACGAATGAGCGCCTGCGCTACCTGAACCAAAGCGGCCAGACAGGCTTGAATATCGTCCCCGATACGCCGACCATATATGGCCGTGATTCCGACGATCCTCTGTGCGAAGGCGAAGTCGGAAGGGAAGGAGTGGCTGTCGACAGTCTGGAAGACATGCGAGATTTGTTTGCGGGGATCCCACTGGATCGAGTATCCACTTCGGTTATCTACAACTATCCCATTCTGTTCTGCATGTATCTGGCCGTGGCCGAAGAGCAGGGAGTTCCTTTCGCCAACCTTGCCGGCACCCTGCAGAATGATCCCTTCACCATCATAGCCGGGGCCAAAAGCTGGATTACGACTCCCCGTGGTTCCATGAAGCTGTGCGTCGATGTAATCGAATTCTGTGCGCAGCACCTGCCTCGGTTCAATCCGGTCAGTGTGGTAGGGTACCATTATCGGGAGGCCGGCTGCACGGCGGCCCAGGAAGTGGGTTTTACCTTGGCCGGCGGTTTGGCCTACGCCCAGGCCGGTGTGGGCCGGGGTTTAGAGATAGACGATTTTGCCCCCAGGATCTCTTTTTTCTACAACGCCCATAACGATTTTTTTGAAGAGATCGCCAAGATGCGCGTAGCCCGCAGATTATGGCATCGGTTGATGACCGAGCGTTTTCATCCTAAAAATCCCAGGTCGGCGATGTTGCGCTTCCATACCCAGACTGCCGGCTCATCGCTAACCGCCCAGCAGCCCCTGAACAACATTATCCGCACAACCATCCAGGCGATGGCTGCCATATTGGGCGGGACCCAGAGTCTGCATACCAATTCCTACGATGAAGCCTTTAGCCTTCCCAGCGAACCGGCCGTCAAAATTGCCCTGCGAACCCAACAGATCCTGGCTTATGAGAGTGGGGTCACGCGGACGATTGATCCTCTGGCGGGCTCCTATTTCGTCGAAGCGTTAACGCAAGAGTTGGAAACCAAAGCCCGGCAGATCGTCGAGAAGATCGATGAGCTGGGAGGGATGCTGGCCGCAGTAGAAAAAAACTTTGTTCAGCAGGCCATCACCGAGGCCGGCCTCCAGAAGCAAAAAAGAATCGACAGCGGGGAGGAAACAGTGGTCGGGGTAAATACCTTTGTGGAACCCGAAGAAAAATTAAACATCGAGATTATGCGCCTGGCCCCGGAACTCGAGCAAAAGCAGGTCGAACGAGTGAAGGCTGTACGCCGGAAACGGGACGGAAAACGGGCTCAAGAGGCTCTGCAAAAGCTGGAAAAAGTAGCCCGGGAGGGAAAAAATACGATTGAGTCAACCATGGAAGCGGTAAAGACTCTGGCGACGACAGGGGAAATTGGCCAGATTTACAGGAAAGTTTTTGGGACCTATACGGACCCGGGTCTGTAAAAAAGAGCCAAATGCAGGTGGAGATTTATGAAGAGATATCCTTCATTTCGGATTTTAGTGGCCAAATGCGGACTGGATGGACATGATCGAGGCGCCCGAACGGTCGCCATTTCCCTGCGCGATGCGGGAATGGAAGTCATCTATACGGGACTTCACCAAACCCCGGAGAAGGTCGTGAACGCCGCTCTACAGGAGGATGCGGATGCGATTGGTCTGAGCATCCTTTCCGGAGCCCACATGACCCTATTCCCCAAGGTCCAGAAGCTTATGCAGGAAAAGGGGCTGAAAGATATGCTCCTTTTTGGCGGGGGAGTCATCCCTCCAGATGATGCCGCAGCCCTGGAGGCCCAGGGGATCGGGAAAATATTTCCCCCGGGCTCTAGCATTCCCGATATCGTAGATTACCTCAACCGGGTACTCAGTGAAAGGCAAGCCAAGAAGGAGGAAGGAAAAGATTCAGATTCCGGGCCAAGGTGAGGGTGAGAGGGAGTTCCTGGGTCGAGGCTGATAAAACCGTATTTTGAAATTTGTTGAAGGAATATTCAGAAAAATGGAATTTACCAAAGAACAGCTTTTGTTTCGGGATACCGTAGCCCGATTTGCGAGAGAACAGGTAGCCCCGCTGGCCGCGGAGATAGACCAGAAAGAACGTTTCCCCCAAGAAACTTTCTCCAAGATGGCTGAATGGAGGCTCTTGGGGATTGGCCTTCCCGAGGAATACGGCGGCTCTGGAGGGGGGATGGTTGAGTCCTGTATTGTCGCCGAGGAGCTGGCCAGGCACTGCGGCTCCACTGCAGCCACCCAGATCTTCGGTGGTTATGGTTACATCCGGGAATTTCCCGTGGAACGATTCCTGCGCGATGCCCGGATCATGACCATCGGGGGAGGCACTTCCGAAATCATGTGCCAGATCATTTCCCGGGAACTCGCCGCCGGAATTGAGGGGAAGAGATGATCGCCGGGGGGAAACGACAGAAGTTCTTCCCGGTCGCCAAGATTTTCCTTTATTCGATGAAATCGTTGGGGAAAAGAAGAAAGGAGGCGGGAAAAATGATTAAGGGATTTCCTTCTACTTTGATGGATGATATTCAGCTGAATATTACGAATATGATCCGCCATACCGTCAGGAATTTCCCGGAAAGGGAAATTGTCTACAGAACCCCCCAGGGGATTTGCCGTTACACCTACCTGGACGCCTATAGAAGAATGCTGCGTTTGGCCAATGTTCTAAAAAGATTAGGGGTGGAGCCGGGGGACCGGGTGGGCGTCCTGGACTGGAATACCCAAAGGCACTATGAGTTGTACTATGCCATTCCCGGGACGGGTGCTGTCCTTTTACAGATGAATTTGAGGATCTCACCCACCGATCTCGTCTATGTGGCCAATCACAGCAAAGCCCGGGTCATCTTCGTGGACGAGTCCCTTCTCTCGATTGCCGAAGCCATTGCCCCGCAGCTGGAGACCGTGGAGGCTTATGTCATCCTGTCGGATAAAAAGCTAAGCGAAATTCCGACCCGGCTGAGTCCAAAGTACAGCTATGAAGAGATGCTGGCTGAAGAAAGCGCGGAATATGATTGGCCCGTCATCGACGAGAAATCTGCCTACAGCGCGTGTTATACCTCAGGAACAACGGGCAAGCCGAAGGGGGTCTATTATTCTCACCGGGGAATTTACCTGCATACGATCATGCGCGGTTTGTACGAGGGGTTTACTTGTTATGACAACTTTATGCAGATTGTCCCCATGTTTCACGCCCAAGGGTGGGGCCATTTTCAGTCTGCGACCCTGGTGGGGGCGAAGATTGTTCTCTCCGGAAGGTGGACGGTCGAAGACATCGGCGCTCTGGTCGATTTGATGATTGCGGAAAAAGTAACCTTCAGTAACGGGGCTCCAGCCGTTTTCATTCCCATGCTGAACTATATCCAGGGGCTCAAGGAAAAGCCCGACTTCCGGGGAACCCGGTTCAGCTGTGGGGCGACCGAACCTCCTTTGGCCATGATGAAGGGATGGAAGGAATTGACCGGCGCCGAGTTTTTCCATGGCTATGGGGCCACCGAGACCTCCCCCCTGGTTACGGTGAACATTTTAAAACCCTCCTTAGTCGACAAATTATCCGAGGAAGAAAAGTGGGAGCTCAAGAAAAAGCAAGGTTTGATCCTTTCCGGAGTCGATTTAAAGATCGTTGACTCTGCCGGCCAAGAGCTACCGCATGATGGCAAATCGGTAGGTGAGGTATTAATCCGGGGCCCCTGGATTACGGGGTCCTATTTTAACGACCCGCGGACAAAGGAATCCTTTGTGGAGGGTTTCTGGAAGAGTGCGGATGCGGCCGCCATTGATCCGGACGGATACCTCAAAATCGCGGACCGTTATAAAGACCTGATCAAGAGCGGTGGGGAGTGGATCTCTTCTGTGGATCTGGAAAATACCATCATGGCTCACCCGGGGGTTTTGGAGGCGGTCGTCGTGGGGTTGCCCCACCCGAAGTGGGAAGAAAGACCTCTGGCCTTAGTTGTTTTGAAAGAAGCGTATAAAAATAAGGTTACGCCGGAAGAGATCCTTGATTTCCTGAAACCTAAATTTGCCAGATGGCAACTTCCTGACAAGATCAAGTTTGTCAAAGAAATTCCCAAAACCAGTGTGGGGAAATTCAATAAGAAAGAGATTCGAACGGCCTATCAGGATGAATTTTCCCGTCCTGGGCAGCGCTGATTTTGCTATTACAAACGCAACAAGAAAAGTGTCATTGCGAGGAGTCCCGCCCTTCGCGGGACGACGAAGCAATCCCAATAAGGCCGAGATTGCCGCGCCCTTCGGGCTCGCAATGACTTGTAAGGATATTTATTGCGTTTGCTTTAGTACTGGCGAGGATCCCAATTTTTTCTGCAACGGGGTGCTGCGCTGCGTGGATTGTAATATTCCAAATCACCGCGCCCTAAAGGAATAAAATCTGAGAAGGAGAGGTGTGGGATGTCGCGCACGTATCGAGATGAATATCAGGCAAAATTGATCACCGCCGAAGAAGCGGCCAAACACATCGAATCCGGAAAGCACATCGCGATGCCTCCGGGAGCCGGGGAACCCAGAGCCCTGTCCCAAGCGATCGCCAGGAGAGCGGAAAAGGGGGAAATCGAGGGTGTGCAGGTGGATAACGTTTATACCTTCGGTACAAGCAATCCCCTTTGGGACTCCAAACTGAAAGGCCGGGTCATTCTGACTTCGCTGTTCGTATGTGCAGCTCAGAGGTGGGCCATCGACGAAGGGGTCGGGGAGTTCACGCCGATCTATTACCAGGATTGTCCCCGAGTGTATGACCGGGGAGATCGGCCCTTGGACGTCTTCATCGCGGATGTTTCGCCGATGGATAAGCACGGATACTTTACCTTTGGAGCCGCACTCTCCAACTCCCAATCCTGCGCTCGCGCGGCCAAGAAGGTGATTTTGGAGGTGAATGAGAAACAACCAAGGGTGTTCGGGGATGGTTTCATCCACCTTTCAGAGGTTGACTTTGTGATTGAAGACCATCATGACCTCCCGGAGATTCCGGAAATCTCTATTTCCAAGGACGACGAAGCCATGGCGCAATATATTGTCGACCTGATTCCTGACGGGGCCTGCATTCAGATCGGCGTGGGGGGGGTTCCGAACGCGGTATGCAAGTTTCTGCATAACAAGAAAGAACTGGGTATCCATACCGAGCTATTCGGGGACACCTTGCTGGAATTGATAGAGAGCGGGGTGGTCACGAATCGAAAGAAGAATATTCATCCGGGAAAAGTCATATGTACCTTTGCCCTGGGGTCGCGGAAAGTATACGATTACATGGATGATAATCCGGGCTTTGAATCCTACCAGGTCGATTATACAAACAACCCCTATGTGATCGCCAAGCACGACAACATGATCGCCATCAATGCCACTCTGCAGGTTGATTTAACGGGCCAGTGTTGTTCGGAGTCCATCGGGTGGAGGCAGTATTCCGCCGTGGGGGGGCAAGCGGATTTCTCGCGCGGGGCCTTTCTTTCCAAAGGGGGCAAATCCTTTCTCTGCCTGTATTCAACCGCCAGGAACGGGACCATATCCACCATTGTCCCCTTTTTAAGCCAGGGGGCCAACGTAAGTACCCAGCGACAGAGCGTCATGTATATTGTCACTGAATACGGGGTGGCGACCATGTGGGGGAAATCAACCCGCGAAAGGGCCAAGGAGCTGATCAATATTGCCCATCCAAATTTCAGGGAAGAACTCAATAGGGAAGCCCGGAAGATGAAACTCCTGTAGTCCTGACCTACTGGCGCCGTCATTTTGGATTTCTGGAGTAGAGACCAAATAGGAGGGAGGTGAAGAATATGAACTGGGCCGCTTTTCTTTCTTTTTTCCATCCGATGGTTGTATGTGTGATTTGCGGAATATGGATCTTATGGATTTTACGGAAAGATTATCCTCGCGCCAAATAGTTGAATTAGGCGTTTCCCAATGAAATTCCCGGGAAAACTGGGAAGAAAGGAGAAAGCAATATGGTGACCTTCATATTTTGGGCGACTTTGATCCTTTATGTTGTTGTCTCACTTTACGTAGCCAGATATATCAAAAACATCAAAGATTATTATGTTATGGGAGAGAGAGCGAATACCCTGTGGATTACAGGATCTTTGACCGCCAGTTACTTGAGTGCGGTGACATTTGTGGGGATTGCCGGGATCGTTTACCTGAATGGGCCGCCAATTTTTCTTCTGGTCTATGGGAGTTGGATCGGCATGGTCGGGGCTATACTCTATGTGGGCAGAAAATTAAGGGCCTACGGCAGTATGACTATGCCTGATTTTATCCAGCGCCGTTACGGAACGAGCGTCAGTATTGTAGCCACCATTATCTTGATCGTGGGCCTTCTGGGATACGGCCTCGTCCAACTTATGGGGGCTGGCGTGTTGCTGAGTGCGGTGACGGGAACGTCTTATACCACGATGATCATCGCCTTCTCTATCGCGCTGATTTTCTTCTGCGCCACCGCGGGAATGTGGAGCGTGGTGGTAACCGATACCCTGATGATGATCACCATTCTGGTCGGGTGTTTTGTGGTAGCCCCGCTCGTGGTAGGTAAGGCAGGCGGTTTTGAAGGGATCACAACCGGCTTGATGCAGAAGAGTCCCCTTTTTTGGAGTTCCGGAGGGCCAGTCCTTAAAGCGCCCATAGGTTGGTCGCTCGGCCAACTTATCCTTTGGGCGGTATTTTTCCCAGCTGCCCCGTGGATTGCCATGAGGGCCTTCCCGTGTAAGAATGATTTTGTTCTCATGCGTTCAATTGCCTGGTCGACTCTCCTGGCCACAACTACGGTCACGGTTCTCTTCCTGGGTGTGAGCGCCACTTACTTGTTGAATCCGAATATCAAACCTGCCGATCAAGTTTTCGTCTGGGCCTGTCAGACTCAGGTTGGCGCTTTTCTCGGGGGAATGGGGATTGCAGGAATTATGGCGGCTATTCTGTCTACTGCGGCCACTATTTTTATCGCTGCCGGGTTCGGGCTTTCTCGGGATTTGTATGAAAGACTTGCTGCCCGGGATGTGACGGAAAAACAAAAGATTGCCTATGCCCGGATCGCCCAAGTCATTGTGGGTGTCGTGGTCCTGGTCCTTGCCCTGCAAAGGCCGCTCTCCATTTACTGGATTGGAGCCTGGTCCGGCGCATTGTTTGCCACGGCCTGGATGCCCATGCTGGTAGCAGGATTTGAGTGGAAGAGAGTGACCCGGCAGGGAGCCTATGCTTCTATGATCCTTGGAATGGGTTGTTACATCCTGCTCTATCAAATGGTTCGGGTATGGAAGATGTTTAAATTACCCTGGAATCTCGATCCCATAATCTTCGGGATCATTATTTCCTGTGTAATCCTCTGGATTGTTTCCCTGCTAACGAAGCCCACGAAGGAAGATCTGGCCATGCACGATCAATTAGAGGCGATTCGGCTCTCCGAGCAGACCATTAAAAGTTTTCCTGCACCCGGTGCGTTGCAAAAGGAGATCGGAATAACCAGAAAGACCGCGTGGGCCGTGATTGTGGTCAGTATTATATTTTTCGGCTGGCTGATTATGAAAATCGTCCCTGCTGTATCCTAGGAGAGTATCCCTAGCCATCTTGTTCGCCAACCGATGATTACAACCAAAAAGGGGGAACCATCATGCTGGGTTCCCCCTTTAATTTCATTTTTCCAGGGAGATTCAATCTCTGGAGATGAGGTTTCAGAATCCAGATCATAATATCGCAGTCCTAAAGGGGTACAGCCATCCATTGGCAAATTCATGGGTGAAAGGCGTTTTAGGTAAGGAGATTACTCAGGACTCCTAAAAGGATTATCTCAGCGGCGATCACGGGGAGCGTGCCTACCCCAACGATGTCTCCCTATCTACCCATTTCCCCAAAGCAAATTGCGGATGAAGCCGTGCGGGCGTAGTCGGCAGGAGCCGCCTCCGGGCACATTCGTGTCCGGGATCCGAAAGCCGGGGCCCCCTCCTCCAGTCTGGAGTTTTTCCGCGAAACCGTCAGGGACATAAAAAGCCGGTGTGATGTGATCATCTGCATTACCAGCGGGGGAGGTTATTTGCAGACTAAAGAAGAAAGGATTCGAGCCGTCGAAGAATTGAAACCCGAGCCTGCCTCCTTTGATGTGGGAACGATGAATTATGGGGTTTTCCCCATGGTGGAGAAGGCTGCCCGGCTGATCCGGGAAGTCGGCTTTGAAGTCGCCTCTCCGGATGAAACGAGGTCCATCGTCCGGACAAAGGGAAGAGATCGGGTCACCTTTTAGATTCCCTAAAGTGGCCAATTTACTTGGGATTAAAAACTCACCATTCAGTAAAAAGTCTTGACTTCGAAGTTCGGCTCTGCCCAATGCCAGAAAGACAAAAATATGAAACTTAATCGGGAAGTGGATTCTGTGGGGGTCGCCCTGAATGAAATGGAAAAGTTTGGGAATACGGAAGGCGATCACAATGGCGACATTTGGAATAGATAAATTGTCAATACTACTAGAGGCAAAAAAAATAACAGTTCGTTTCGGGGGACTCCATGCTTTGCAGCGAGTCGATTTCCAGGTAAAAAAAGGAGATATTTACGGACTCATCGGACCCAATGGGGCTGGGAAATCAACCTTTATCAATGTTGTAACGGGAATATACAAGCCAGAAGAAGGCTCAATTCTATTCGAAAATCAGCCCATCCAAGGAATCAAATCCCATATCATCGCCCAACTGGGCATTGCCAGAACTTTTCAGGCCCTGGGACTATTTCCCAAAATGACTGTCCTGGAGAATCTCTTGATTGGTCTGCATGGTCAACTGCTCGGAAATGTTTTTTCGGGATCCCTGAGGCTCCCGGGCATCAAAAAATTGGAAAATGAAGGCCAGAAAAAAGCTCTCGATATGCTCGCTTACTTAGGATTAACAGATATTGCAGAAAGAAAACCGGTTGACCTGCCATTTGGTCACAGCAAAATCATAGAATTAGGTCGGGCCCTCCTAACAGAACCCAAACTCTTACTTCTGGATGAGCCCACGTCAGGGTTGAGCGCCGATGAGAGTAAAATGATTATGGAGGCCATCAATAAAATAAGGTCGGAAAAGGGTGTTACGGTTTTACTGATTGAGCATAATATCCCCTTTGTGCAATCGATCTCTGATATAGTGGGTGTCCTGAATTTCGGAATCAAGATTGCCGAGGGGAAACCCGAAGAAATCCTTTCCAATCCCCAGGTGGTGGAAGCCTATCTCGGAAAGAAGGATGGGAATATTAAAGATTGAGGATCTGCAAGTCTACTACGGTCGTAGCCACGCCTTATTTGATCTAAATGTGGAGGTTGCGGCAGGAAGCATCGTGGTCATGCTTGGAGCAAACGGAGCCGGCAAAAGTACTACTTTTAAGACCATCTCCGGTCTATTAAAACCTAAGGAAGGTAGAATAGAGTTTCTGGGTAAGTCGATCCACCATCTTCCTCCCCATAAGATTGTAAAGCTTGGGATTGCCCAGGCGCCTGAAGGTCGGCAGCTTTTCTTAAATTTAACGGTTCGCGATAACCTGAGAGCGGGGCAATATGATCTCATCGATAAGGTGGAGATGAAAAAAGATTGGGATCAGGTAATCGGTTGGTTCCCAATACTTGGGGAGCGATTAAATCAACAGGCCGGAACTCTTAGCGGGGGCGAACAACAAATGCTGGCGATTAGCCGGGCATTCCTAAGCCACCCAACCCTCCTCCTTCTGGATGAACCTTCCCTCGGCCTGTCCCCCTTATTGGTACAAAACATATTCGGAATAATATCAAAAATCAATAAAAAGACGGGCCTGACAATTTTTTTAGCCGAACAGAATGTGATGGTAGCCCTCTCCATTGCTGATCGGGGATATGTCTTGAAATTGGGGCGCGTTGCTCTGGAAGGCGAAAGCAGGGTCCTTTTGGAGAGTAAAACAATTCTACAATCATATCTAGGAGTTTCTTGAGGAGATCGGTTTAGATAGGATTCCCAAATGTTAATTCAACTAATTACAGGCGGGCTGGCCATAGGAAGTGTTTACGCATTGATTGCGTTGGCCTTGGTGCTTATATACAAAGGCTCAAGGCTCCTTAATTTAGCCCAGGGAGAACTTGTGACCATCGCAGCCTATTTCAGCCTGGCGATCCTCACTCAGGCTAGACTTCCTTATCTAGCAGGACTGGTCCCGGCCGTGATTCTCGCCGGTGTCTTTGCCTTGATTGTAGAACGAATTGTCATCCGCCCCGTTGTTAGTTCTGAGGAATGGTCAATCTTGTTGGCTACCTGGGGCGTTAGCATTACGATTCGGGGTTTAATCGGACTGATCTGGGGCCATGAGCCAAGACCCCTCCCTTCTCCCTTTACGGGCCAGCATTTGCATTGGGGCGCGTACGCTCTTTCCGCTCAGGAAATGGTTATTATCGTAACATCTTTATTCATGCTTCTTATCTTTTACTTATTTTTTAAGGGGACGAAGGCTGGACTGGCCATGCAGGTTGTGGCGGACAACCAGATGGGGGCTTCCTTGTGCGGCATTAGTGTTGGCCGGATCAATGCCTTGACCTGGATGATCAGTGGTATGGTGGCTGCTGTAGCGGGCATTACCATTAGCCCAATCTTCTTTCTGCAGGTAGAAATGGGTTTCGAACTCCTATTGAGCGCCTTTTCGGCGGCCGTTCTGGGAGGATTTGGAAGCATCGTGGGAGCGATCATAGGAGGGTACTTATTGGGAATTATCCAGGCGGTTACCGGAGGCTATATGCCCGAGGCGATAAAGAGCTCTGTTCCATTTGCCCTTTTAATCTTGGTTCTGGTGATCAGGCCCACTGGACTTTTCGGAAAAGCGGGGGTCGAAAAGAAGTGAACGCCCCGTTAAATAGAAATCGGATTCTTTGGGCCCTTCTAGCGATCTGCCTTCTGCTCATTCCACTGGGAATGAGTAATTATCTCACCTATCTCATCAACCTTTCAGGAATTTACGCGATTGCCATCATTGGATTGAATATCCTTATGGGACGGGGGGGGCAGATGTTTTTTGGGCCTGTGGCCCTGATGGCGATGGGTGCATACGGGGCCGCTTCCCTGGCCAACCACTTGAATTTTCCCTTTTACATCTCGATCCCACTTTCCGGCGTCATCACCAGCATCTTAAGCCTAACCATCGCCTTTCCCGCCCTGAGATTGAGAGGCCTATACTTGGCCATGGTTAGCGTTGGCTATCATTTCATTTTAGAGCAGATTATAGGCGGTTGGGATAGCTTTACCGGCGGATATAACGGCCTGAATCTGAAAAAGGCTTCTCTCGGAGGAATTCAATTGGCTTCGGACAAAGCCTTCTACTATATAATACTCTTGGCGGTGGTCCTGTGTTTTTTGGGCGCGCGCAACCTGATGAAGATGCGGGTCGGTCGGGCCATCTGGGCCCTTGGTCAAGACCCGGTCGCCGCATCGATTCAGGGGATTAATGTTACCTCCTATAAGATCGCGGCATTCATGGTTTGTGCCTTCTATTGTGGAATCTCCGGAGGATTATTGGCCCATTATTTGCGATATATAACTCCTTATCATTTCACCATTGCAATAGCTATCATGCTTCTGGTGGGAATGATCGTTGGGGGTTGGGGATCGCTCGGGGGTTCGATCATGGGAGGTTTCTTCGTCACATTTTTACCGGAAGTGATCGGGTTCTTTAAGGACTCTTTCCTGGGAGCGTCCGTGGCCCTTTATGATGCTCAGGAGACAATTTCTGGAATCTTAATCATTGTGGTCGTTATTTTTATTCCCAAAGGGTTGGCGGAATGGGTTAAAGAGTTCAAGTCGAGATGGAGTTACCATCAGAGGGAAGGAGGAGATAGTGATCGCTAAAATGCTTCGGCATAATCGGCCCCATGAATGGGCCCAAAATTCCTATTTCAAAGGAGGATCAAGGCAATGAAAAAATCATTACTCGTCACCGTTATTTCCGGAATCATCGTGGGTCTAGGTTGCTTGGGAATTTCTTTGGCCATGGCCGGGGATCCTGGAGTGACCAAAACGACGATTAAGATCGGTTCCAATATGATCCTGACCGGGAGCGCTGCTTATTGGGGGCAAGGTTCCGATAAAGGGGCACGGGCCTATTATACGTATATAAACGAAATGGGCGGTATTCATGGCCGAAAAATCGAGTTTATCAACTCGGACAGCCAATTTAAGCCTGCCCAAGCTGTAGCCGCCATAAAAAAGTTAATCGAGAAGGATGAAATATTTATTCTGATGGGTATGCAATCATCTGTTTGTATCCTCGCCGCCGAGAAGGTCTTTGGAGAGGCTGGCGTTCCTCTCATAGCCCCGATTACCATGCATCGGCAGCTGGTTGACCCTCCCAGAAAGTATTTATTCGTGGTCTTTACCGAATATTGGGATCAGGCCCAATACATGGTTGATTACATGGCCAAGGAAGCGAGGTGGAAAAATCTCAAATTTGCTGTAATCTATCAGGATGATGACTTCGGTAAGGAAGGACTGGCAGGGCTCGAAGACGGCGTTAAAAAGTACCCCAGTATGCAGGTGGTCGCTAAAGAGTCGTTTGCCCCCGGGGCAAAGGATTTCAGTTCTCAAGTGCTGAAATGTAAACAATCTGGAGCGCAGGGCTTATTTCTAAGCTGTGTGACTGCTCAGGCGGCCATGATGATAAAAGAAGCTGAGAAAATTGGCTGGAAGCCTTTGTTCATGGTTCATTCAGCTACGGCCGACGATAAATTGATTGAATTGGCAGGACCGGCAACGGAAGGAGCTCTTGGGGTTACGAACGTAGTCATACCCAGTTCTGAAAAAGATAGTCCGCCCGTCAAAAAGGCTACTGAGATCATCCATAAATATTACCCCGATCAGGCCATCGACGTCCCGACGATTGATGGCATCGCGATGGCTATGATTACAGTTGAGGGCCTCAAGAAAGCTGGCCCCGATCTAACCAGGGTCAAGCTTATAGAGGCCTTGGAAAACATGAAAAACTTTGAGACTGGGCTGGTCCCCCCGGTAACCTTTGGACCCAACAATCGGCAAGGGTGCAGGGGTGCACTTCTATATCAGATCCAGGGTGGGAAATTTGTCCGATTAAAATAATAAACCTTTTTTCAGTAGATGGTCTTTCCACCTTGATAGGTCTCGCTTCCAAATCTTGAATGGCTGAAGAAGTTGAGGTTCGGAAGCGAGGCCCCAATTTTTGAAATATCGATGTTTTCCCTTTAGCCGACCGTAAGGCCGATGGGTTCTTGCGCGTTCGCTCCCGGGGGCTTGCCTTATAATCCATAGAGAAAGGAGTTCAAAGATGGCTTCTGACAATGAAATGGAATTAATCAAAAAATCACAAAATGAATGGGAAAAGGGCCAACTTGAAAAGGATTTGGCAAAATCCCCGCCCCGGTCCGATCATTTTACCCTGTCATCGGGAACCCCCATCAAACCTCTATATTCTCCTGTCGACCTAGAAAATCAAAAGTATGTAAATGATGTGTCCTTTCCGGGTGAATTTCCCTATACCCGTGGCCTATACCCGAATGGATACCGGAGCCAGCTTTGGAATATTCAACAAGTTTCCGGCTACGGCTTGGCTGAGGATACCAACAAGCGCCTTAAGAAGCTCAGATCCGAGGGACAGTCGGGATTTTATGGCCGAGATGTAATAAATGTTGTTTTTGATGTACCAACCCATTACGGCATTGATGCGGATGCACCCGAAGCTCAGGGTGAGGTAGGAAGATTGGGCGTGACCTTAAACAGTCTTGATGATATGGAGCAAATGTTGGACGGGTTTCACCCAGAAAAAACATTCATAAGTTTCATCATCAACCACCCAGCAATCATCATTTTATCCATGTATATCGCTCATGCTGAAAAGGTAGGGGTAAACCAAAAGGTCTTGTCTGGCGTCATGCAGAATGACCCGCTGGCCACTTTTACCTGTTCCAAATCCTACCTTTTTCCACCCGCAGCCTCATTAAAGCTGGTTTCTGATATTTTTTCATATTCCATAAGATATTTACCGAGATGGAATCTTAACGGGATTGGAGGGTATCACTATCGCGAATCGGGCGGCACAGCAGTTCAGGAGGTTGCTTTTGCTGTAGCCAATGCGATGGCCTATGTCGAGGCTGGCCTTAGAGTTGGGCTCGATGTAGATGATTTTGTCCCGAGATTTTCTTTCTTTTTCAGTGTGCACAATAACCTGTTTGAGGAAGTCGCCAAACTAAGAGCCGCACGCCGATTTTGGGCCCGGGTGGTGAAGGAAAAATATAAATCGAAAAATCCCCGCTCCCAGATGATGCGTTTTCACGTCCAGACGGCAGGAAGCACACTTACCGCTCAACAGCCCGTTAACAACATTATCCGGATAACCATTCAGGCCTTAGCTGCAATTCTGGGGGGTGTTCAAGGCTTGCACACCAATTCATGGGATGAGGCATTGGCTTTGCCTTCCGAGGAATCCGTCAAACTAGCCCTGAGAACCCAGCAGATCGTTGCCCATGAAAGTGGAGTGACCGAAACAGTTGACCCGATGGGCGGCTCCTATTACCTGGAATATCTGACCGATGAAATAGAGGCTCAAGTAGAAGATTATTTAAAAAGAATCGCGGCTTTTGGCGACAATATGTATGATGCGGTCATCGCTGGCTTAGAAAAGGGTTTTTTTCATAAGGAGATCGCCAATGCCGCATACAAGTATCAACAGGAAATCGAAAACGGGTCTAGAGCCGTCATCGGACTGAATAAGTTTGCGGAAAAAGAGAGATTATCTGTATCGATTTTTAAGGCTGATCCCACGGCCCGAGACCGGCAATCCGCACGCCTGAAGGCATTGAGGAATAAGCGGAATAATACGGCTCTGACGAGTTCCTTGAAGCAATTGTTTGAAGCTGCAAAGAGAGATGAAAATCTATTCCCCTTCGTGCTCGATGCAGTCAAACATTACGGAACGTTGGGAGAAATTATTAAGGTCTTAACCGAGGTCTATGGCGAATACAAGGATTTAGCCATTATTTAGTTGCCAGATACTCACCCGCTATTATTGGCCAGGGCACATCTTAATCTTTTAAGAACAGTCTAGAGGACATGGATCATGGATAGCCTTTATGACAATTTATTCGAAGTTGAGGAAGAGGTCATCAATGGCAATTCCTTTAGAGTCTATAAAAACAGACCGAAGACGATCATAGAGATGCTAGAAAAAGCTGCAGCGAAGTTTCCAAATAAGGAAGCTTTCTATCACGAAGGAAGGAGCCTTAGCTATGCAGACGCCATGCGCTTAGTTAACAATGTTGCTCATAACTTGGGCAATAAATATAAAGTTGGCAAGGGTGACCGGGTTGCAATCCTCTTGGGAAATAATATCCATTTTCCCTTGATTTTCTACGGTATTGTTCGCTGTGGGGCGATTGGGGTGCCTTTAAACACGAATCTCGTTCAGGGAGAGTTATTATCGCAAATCAAGAATTCTAATTCATCAGTAATAGTTACTGAACCAGCATTATACCAGAAGATTTCTGACTGCGGGGATATTAAGGGGCTCCCAGTGATATGTACTGAAAATGTAGATGGAACGTTCCCCATTACCACCATTTATCGAGATGTAGAAACCAGTTTATTTCCAGGTGTAGATTTAACGGAGACAGATCCCTTGGCCATCATATATACATCAGGTACGACGGGGGCGCCCAAAGGCGTTATTTTAACGCACATTGGCTATATTAACGCCGTCATAGCTAATGATAAGGCACTCGCCTACACCTCCGAAGGCACGATTTTAATAACGATGCCCATGTTTCACGTTGCCGGAATCGGGCAGTTTTTATCTGCTCACTTATTCGGGATGAGATGTGTGATTCTCCGATTTGAAACAGAAAAGGTTTTGGAAACACTTCAGAGAGAAAAAATTACCTATTGGACCGGGTCGCCGACCATGTTTTTATATCTCTTGGAAACGCCAAGTTATCGAAATTATTCGGTTCATTCGTTAAAAAATGTTATGTATGGCGCCGCCCCTATGCCAGTTTATCTTATTCACAGGCTAAAAAAGGAGTTGCCAAATACGAATTTTGTTCATGGCTATGGGATGACTGAGACTCATTCCCTAAACTGTAGCTTACCGCCTGAGCTTGCTCTAATAAAACCCAATTCGGTCGGATATCCCATCCCCATATTGGAATTTCGCATCATGAAAGAAAACGGCCAGCTAGGGAAAATTGGTGAAAAGGGTGAGATTAATATAAAAGGAATCACAGTGACCCCGGGCTACTGGCAAAATGAAGAAGAAACCAGGAAAGCGATCGTTGATGGGTGGCTATTTACCGGGGATGTGGGCCACTTTGATGAAGATGGGTGCCTATATATCGTTGATCGAACAAAGGATATGATAAATCGAGGTGGAGAGAATATTTACTGTATTGAAATTGAAAATATCCTATATTCCCACGCGAAAATATTGGAAGCAGCCGTTGTTGGAGTGGCTGATAGGATTTATGGAGAAGAAGTGAAAGCCTGTATAGTCGCTAAACCAGGGTGTGTCATCACGGAAGAAGAAATATTGAATTTCTGTAAAGGTAAAATTGCCAAATACAAAATACCTCGAATAATAGAGTTTTATACTCAACTGCCCAGAAATCCGTCCGGGAAAATAATGAAGGCCCAATTAAAAAGGTAAAAGGATAAGAACATTCTTAAAAAGGGATGAAAAGCGATCCTTGACAGGGACGAGCGCAGCCAAATCAGATCATGATCTAATAAGGATAGGTGTGGGATTGAAGCGTGGAATTCTTTGGATGGTAGATAGGCAATAGGAGGACCAAAAATGCCCTACGAAAGATATCAACGTATGAAGATTCAGGTAGATCGCAGGGTCGCATTCGTCACAATCGACCATCCCCCAATGAATTTATTAGACATCGTCTTAATGAAAGAATTGAACCGGATTGGTAAGGAGCTCGAGGCGGATAATGAGATCAGGGTGGCAGTCTTCCAGAGTGGGAATCCAGATTTCTTCATTGCCCATGCTGACATTCCCATGATTCTGCAGCTCCCTAAAGAGGTACCCCCCAAACCAACTAGCCTGGCGTATTTTCAACGAATTGCGGAACGATTTCGAACCATGCCCAAGGTGACCATTGGCAAAATCGAGGGAATCGTGCGCGGGGGTGGCAGTGAGTTTATTCTCTCTCTGGACATGCGGTTTGGGGCGATCGGTCGCGCAATTCTCAGCCAGCCCGAGGTAGGCCTGGGTATCCTCCCCGGAGGTTCCGGTTGTCAACGGCTCCCCCGCCTGATGGGGCGAGGCCGAGCGCTTGAGGTCATCCTGGGATGCCAGGATTTTCCTGCGGAGCTGGCGGAACGTTACGGCTATATCAACCGGGCTCTGCCGCCGGAAGAGCTCACTCCTTTTGTTGAGCACCTTGCCTACCGAATGGCATCTTTTCCGAGCGAGGCCATCGCCCTGGCAAAGGCCTCGGTGAATGCAGCAGAGCTGCCCTTAATGGAAGGCCTGATCGAGGAAGCCCATTACTTCAACCAATCTGTGGCCAGCAGGGCAGCGCAGGAACGCATGGCCCGATTCATGGAAATTGGGGGCCAGACGCGGAAAGTGGAACTCAAAATGAGCGAAGTTTTACAAAAACTATAAAGGGATCGGCGAAGGCTACCGGATATTCGATGATCTAAAACAACAGCCGGCAGGACTGGAAAAGTGGATCGCTCAGAAGGCAATAAAGGGACCCCAAGTACTTCTGAAATCCTTCGAATTCAATCTGATGCTTGGCAATCTAGCTCCAGCTTACCTCATGCTGGAGAATATGCACCTGGTCGCAGAGGCTATGGGCCTTGGCTCAGTGATGTTCAGCGGTTACGTTGGCGTAGTGATGTTGGGAGGCACCTCTCTCAGTAAGGGATTTGGATTCCGCTTTACCACCGATAAAAACGGCCAAGGGAATCCCGTCGGGCTGGACGGCATTTTCGAGGGATACTGTCCTCCTTATTACCACACTATGGCAGACGCCGTAGACGCTATCGTGGAAAAGAAATTCGGCAGTCAAGGCTGCTTCAGCGCCGGATACGGAGGGATTGTCCCTTTCAAGCAATGGGAGAAGATTCAGCCCGAATTCGTGCAACCGTCGCCGAAGGCCATTGCTATGGTTAAGGATTATTGCACATATGTGTATGAGACTTACGGCCGCTTCCCGGCCACCACTGACACGATGATCTTACCCGTCTGGCTCCAGGTGCATCACCTGGACATCGATTTTTATGAAAAATATATGAATAAGGAACTATTGACCGAGACCCATCGCCGCCACAATGAACTCTGGCATAAATAGGGTTGGATTCGACCTGGCAGGTTGTTGAAAAGATCCTTAGAGGCACCTTGAGTGCGAATGTATTTTTTCCGGTAATTCCGCGAAAGACGGCGGGAAATGGGATCCCACCTTGATTTTTGCCTTTTTCTGCTGGTATCTCTTTATATCCCATCTTTCGTTCCCCCCCCTCGCCGGCTTACTACCGAATAGCCTGGCCCAAATGCCTCCCCAATCTCACAGTTCTTATACCACCCCTCGAATCGGGCAGCCACTCTGCCCAAGATCTCCAAAAACGCTTTTCGGTCTTTGTCATCGGCAACAATGCGAAGGCCTTCGTTACCCCGGGCGAGCACAGGATATAAAGCCCCTTCTTATTCTATGCGCCATTGTCTTAGCATGACTTATTTCAATCACGCTGAAATCCCAGCTTCAAAAAAAGATGTGAACGCGTTACGTACAAGGTAACAATCAAAGGCTTTGCGTTCCCCTGCGACAATTCAGCAAATACTTTCTGAATGATTTCCTTGTTCTCTGCTGCGCCCAGGGTTATACCCCTATTTTCACCCTGATCTCGGTCCCATTCTTACAGTCCATTTAAGGGGCTAATATCTGTGCAAGCGGGTGACTTTTTCTTCCCTTATGTTCATTTTCATGAAAAAGGTCGAAAGGATTTTTCGAGATTCCAGTTCATGTACCGGATCGGTTTGTAGTCGAGAGCCAAAGGATATCGACCCTATACCTTTATAAAGTTCCTTATGTCCATCCATAGCCGTTTCAATTTCGTAGGTCGAATCAATTCTCAAAAGTTCAGCAATGGCCGGCTCTTTTGCACCGCAGGAATCGGGAATCACTCTGAGCAGGGCCGCTGGCTCACCTTTCATTTCTCCTGGCTCAGCAATACCAGTTAAATGAGCGCTGACAGTTAAAATATTATTTCCTTCTGGCCTTTCCACAATGCCCTGCATTAACTCGGTGGAAGGGGGTACAATGCCCAGAGTCACCTTTCCCATTTTCTTCGGGGCGCCATAAATTTCTCTCCCGGCAGCCATCGCCGCATCTGAGTTGACCCACATGAAAGCAATATAACGGATTGGTTCATTTTTAAATTTGCATCGCACGGCTACATAAGATTCAGCATAAGGACCCAAGGGAACATGGAACCCGACATCGGTGACCGTGACGACCACCTGAGGAGGATCTGTGGATGGTTCGATGAATTCTGGAAGGATATCCAGAACAGGATTTAATTCGGTCTCATAGACAATGGCCAGCCGCCTCACATTCCTATAATAAAAAGGGTGCCGGGTATATAGAGAGGCATTCTCAGAAACTGGCATACTGAAACCAAATTTATCCTTCGTTAACCTTCCCATTCTTTGCCTCCTTTCCGCCAAAAAAAAGGGACTTAAAGGCGAGTTCCAGACCCGGAAGCTCCTCGGAAAGCGCCAGGCGATTTACCGCCGAAGTGGTCACCCCCGATACCGGGCCAGCTCCGCTCCGGAATAAGCTATCCCCTCACGGCCACCACACCTCTTCGTCGGTCTCCACCCGGCTCATCACATAATGCAAAGCACCCGCGGCACCGGGTCTCGGCTGTCTGGGCATAAAGACAAGATAGCCCCTTTAAGAATCTTTGTGAAGTTGTTTTAGAACCTACATCCCCTCCTCGCGTCCCCTTACTCACGAAACAATCATTTAACTTCCTTTTATTTCTTTGGCTTTGGCTAAATATTTATTGAGATTCTGCTTAATCTCTCTTTTGTTGTATTTTCCCACACTCGTCTTGGGTATGTCGTCGACGATGGCCACGAGTTTTGGAAGCATCCATTTGGTTATCTTACCTTTATCCACGCCTTCGGCCTTGAGGAAGGCAATCAAATCTTCTTCGGTCTTTTTTGCTCCGGGGACGAGTTTTATGAGGGCCAGGGCCTTTTCTCCCCATACCTCATCGGGCACCCCTACCACTGTTGCTTCGAGGACAAATTCCGCCATGGCGGCCAGATTTTCCAGTAATACGGTTGGAACCATCTCTGCACCGCTTCTTATGACGTCTGACATCCTATCCGCTATGACAATGAAGTCCTCTTCATCCACAGTGGCCATATCACCGGTATGAAACCAGCCGTCATACCATACCTCAGCGGTCTTTTCCGGGTTCTTATAGTACTTCTCCATCACCCAGGGACCTCGGATGACGATCTGCCCCAGGGTCTTATGATCATGAGGGACGGGATTCCCTTTCTCGTCTACCACTTCCACCTCGAGTCCGGGAAGAGGCAAGCCGGTCTTAACCCTTACCTTATCCAGTTCTACTTTGGGCCAATCTCTCATGTATTTCTTGACAAAAGCCACCACTGTCGTCGGAGCGGTTTCGGTCATGCCGTAACCGGAACCGGCACTCATCCCCGGGATCCGCTTCTCTATTTTTTCCTTCAATCCCAGGGGCAGGGCGCCACCGCCAACGCTGACCGATACCAAGCTACTCAGATCGTACTTGTCCAAATCTTTGTATTCCAGGAGCAGGGCCAGGATGGTCGGTACCACGGCTACACTCGTTACCTTCTCGGTCTGGACCAGTTCACAAAACCCATCAACCGTGAACATGCCCGGGAGCACGATCTTCTGCGCGGCAAAGACATAGATGAAGGGCTGGCACCAGGCATGGATGTGGAATAGGGGGGTCGTCATCATCGGCACGGTGTTCTCGCCCAGGTATTTGGTTGTAGGATCATTACTGAAGAAAGCATAGGTGAACAGGTGTATCGTCTGGAGATAAAGAGCCCTGTGGGTGAACATCGCGCCCTTTGGCAGACCGGTAGTAGCCGTGGTGTAACAAAGGGTGGCATAGGTATCTTCATCCAAATAGGGCCATTCAAATTCATCGGATTCCTCTTGCAAGAGAGCTTCATACTCGTAAAGAGGCTCGATTTTTGAATGGGGAAGTCCCGGTTTATCGGACAGGTACACAAATTTTTCGACCTTGTCTTTGATCTGATCGTAGATCCGTTCCACCATGGGAAGGAAAAGGTCGTCAAAGAATATGACCTTATCCTCCGCATGGTTGATCGTATAGACAATGTGCTCTAAGGCCAGCCTCACATTGATGGGATGGAGCATGGCGCCAACGCAGGGGGCGGCATAGTAGAGCTCCAGGTGCCTGTGGGTATTGAGGGCTATGGTAGCGACTCTATCCCCGGGTTGACCGGGCTTCCCGGGGTTTACGCCAAGGGTTTTCAATGCCTTTGCCAGGCGGCAGGTGCGCTTGTACCATTCGAGCCAGGTAAAGCGTTGGTATTTACCCGTGCCCTGGTTTCTGTAAACGATACCTATCTCATGGGGATAGATTTTAACCGGCCTTTTCATGAAGGTTGTGAGGAGCAGTGGGTAATTCGTACTAAATTCCGGATAGGTCCTGTCTGTCATTCCATCTTCTCCTTTCTTTCAGGAATACCGGGACGGAGTTGATTAGGTTAATTAATGTCCAAAGTTTTAAATTCGCCTGGGGACTCGACCGGGAAGTAGGTACTTTTGGGACGTCGGGGACAAAGGGACGTCAGTTCTTAGAGTGCATAACCTCGTCCCCTTGCGTGTCAAGCAAAACGCATCGTATGAATCAACGTCCCGGTCGCCAACTCTGTGCGGGAGGCTTCTTGGCGTGTACATCAGCACGGAATCCGGCCTGAAAAAGATTAAAGAGGAGAACCTCGTGAAGAGAGTCTGCCCACAATTTGTAAAGGATGCTGACGAAATCCTTTTTGAATTCCAGGAATTTTCATGAGTAAGGAAGAGATAAGAAGTTGCGGAAAGTTTGCCATAGCCTCCAGTTAGCAGAATGCCTTAAGGGGAGAAGGAATATTCCTTCTCCCCCCGCTATTCAACAATACATCCATAGCAGACTGGATTTACTTCTTCGGAGGGACGATAGCCTCCTTGGCCGCCTTTGCCACCCTCATCTTCACAACGGTCTTAGCCGGTATCTTGATCGCCGCCCCTGTAGCCGGATTGCGTCCCATGCGAGCTTTCCTTTTAACAAGGACCAGTTTTCCAATACCAGGAAGAGTAAAGGAGCCAGCCTTCTTGGTCTCGGATACTGCCAGAGCTACAACTTCGTCGAGAATTGAGGCGGCTTTCTTCTTGGAAAGCTCGAACTTCTCGGCAAAATGGGATACGATTTGGGCCTTGGTCATGGGCTTTTTAGCCATCTTCTCCCTCCTTTTTGGGTTTGATTTGGTAATGCAAGTCTATTCTATCACAAGTTAGGAAGGGATATCATCTTTATCCTCATTCAACCCAGATTCCCCTTCAGTAATTAATGCCGTTAGCTCTAAACTTTTTATCTGTGGTAATGAAGCTCCGATGATCCCCTGCATATCCCCGTACATTCCCGAAATATTATTGATTACCCGGTCGATTTGTTTCTCTCTTTTGGCCCATATTTTGCTCATGGCCCTTTTTTCCTGGTCTAAATCATTTTTCATGGAAGAAAAAGCACTCGCCATGGCCTCAACTCTTTGACCAAATTCAGGACCGGATAGGTAGCCATATAAGACTTCCATCTTCTCATATTTTCCTACCGCAGACATTTTCGCACTCGCAACTTGAATCAGGTTCATTCTTAATGAGACCGCGAGACAAATGGCCAAGGTGTAATTGGTAACCCAGACTCCGTTAACATGGGCAAAATTATTTACCTCTTTTGGGAATGCGGTGGTCACCAATACGGCAATTTCTGCCTTTGCTTCCCTCTGGTCATCTTTCAGTTTTTCAATCCAGCCATCGTTCCATAACTTGGTGCGTTTTGACTCCCAGATAATGGTTCCGCAATACTGGCCGTGTTGATTATGGACCTTTTGTAAGATATCAGCCCCTCTTTTACCTTTGGCAACCGGTTCAATTTGGTCTAAGGGAAAATTGTTTGTTAGGATTTCTTCTAATTCAAGCTCCAAAACCTCTCCTTGGGTTTGCTGCGAGCCTTGCTCCGCTTTTCTTTTTAATTCTTCTATCTGTCTTAGCATATCGCTGATCTTTTTGTCTTTTTCCAAATCTTTGAGTCTCTGTTGCTCCGAAACGGTTTTCACTGTTTCTTCCCTAATCTTCTCCCTTTCTTCGTCAAGCTTACGAGCCATTTCCAATTCGATGGATTTTTGCTTTTCCTCAAGCTCACGCCGTTGTTTTCTAAACTCAAGCTCCGCCTTTTGTGATTCCTGTAATTTCTGTTCTTTTTCTTTTAGCTGCTCATTCAAGTCTTTCAATTCAAGGGCGACCGACTCTTTGGCTTTTTGCTTTGATTCTTCTTCTAACCTGGCCTTCTCCATTTTCAGTTTTCGGACATATTCTTCTTCAAGCGCTTTTTCCTTTTTGATTAGGCCCTGCTCTTTTTGGGCGAGGTCCTGCTCCTTCTTTGTAACCTCAGCATCAAATTCCTTGCGCAGCTCCTCTTTGATTTGGTGAGAGAGGGCTTCGGTTAACGGGATCTCTTTATGGCAATACGGACAGATGATCACTTGATTGGTCATAGATTTCTCCCGGCGTGGATTTGTGTCTGGGATGCCGCCTTTAATCCGAAAAAATAGTTTCCCTTTTAATTTTCCCTAAGAGGTGGACCGCCCTCCTAAACCCTGCAAACTTTCCTAAAATTACATCTGAGACTCACCTGTTCATTCTCCACTTTGCTGAATTGATCCTCGGGCAAGGGGATATTTTTCGCAGGATCTTTTAGAAGGGACCACATATCCTTAACACTTCCCCGAATGTAACCCTTTATACCCTCAACTTCCGCCATGGTCACCGAAAATGAGTTAGCCTTATTGGAATGCAGATTATACTCGACAACTTGTAGAGAGCCCGGAGGGAGGTTCCATTTTTCCATGGCATAGAAGGCATAGCAACCAAGCTGGATGGATAAATCTTCCGAGAGGGTCTTTCCCGTTTTCCAGTCGCAGATAATAACGGTATCCCCTTCCTTCACGGCACAGTCAATAACTAAATTGATCTTAATGCTGTCGAGATGAAAGGATGAAAACTCCTCCACTTCCAGCCATCCCTCTTTGCCATGGGATTTTAAGCCCTTATAGATATCCGAGGCATAGAAGTTTCTGAGGCAAGCCTCGACATTTTGGGCCATTTCTTTCCACTGCTCTCCGGTAACTTCTATTCCGTATTCATGTTCAAAGAGGGCACAGGTCTTTGGCTTTTTCCAATAATTTTTAGCTCTTGAAGACCGGAATTCAGCCCTCATCTGGCTGAGGATGATGGAAATAATCTCCTCCGGAGGGAGGACTTTGATTCCCCTGCGAATATTGCTGATGCTCCTTTGTATGCAATGATGGATTTTTTCACCCGCCCAGGTCTGGCGGTTTTTAAGGTTCTTCAGGATGTAAATTTGACGGGTTCTTTCCGGAGCATCCTTAAGCCAGCCGTTCCAAAACCCGTAGTAAGCAAACCAGTATTGTCTGGGGCAAATTTTGAAGGTTTCATCCCTGGTCTTGGACCAGGAGAATTCATTCTTGAGATTGGCCATTGGAGTGGCAGCCTGTTCACAGAAGCTGCAAGCAGGTAAATTTCGTTTATCATTCTACACTTCTGGAGAAAAATATCAAGTCCACCTGCGAACATTTCTTGAGCCGGATAGGTTCCCATGGCCGACCTTTTCGAGGGGCCGAGAGACAACTTTTTCCTACACAAAAATAGCTTGATCTAACTCCTTTATTTTAATACAATTTACCCAACCCACTAGTCTGTATTTTTTGTCCTTATCCATCAACCCTTAACCGCTACCCGAGTGGGTAGCCAGGAGGTTGTATGGTTTAGAAGCTGGGATAAACCCCATTTCTGAGGAAGAGGTGGGGTTTTGTTTTTTCTAGCGGACTTGCGTGTCCATGCCCATTGTAATTTTCTCAGAATTCTGATATTCTGAATTCAGATAAGAATCCGGAGGCTCAAAATGCAAAACATAAAACCAGTTACCACAGAAATCAAATCCCGTGGTCAGCTGACCATCCCCAAGAAAATAAGGGTAATGGGGCATCTTGAAGAAGGACAAGTCGTTTCAATCATTCCAATCGGCGACTCAGTCATTATTACGCCTAAAAGGCTTGAACTAGATGAGGCAAGGAGGGAGATAAGAAAGTTACTGGCGGCATCAGGACTTTCTGTGGAAGATCTCCTATCAGGGCTTCCAGAAGCACGAGAAAAACTATACCAAGAAACCTATGGGCAAAAGAATCGTTAGAGTTTTTCTCGATTCAAATGTCATTCTTTCTGGTCTCCTCTCCGAGAAAGGTGCGCCCCGCATCATCCTCGATCTATTAACCCTTAAACTTCCTTTTCTGGTTGGCTCAACCGGGAGATATAATCTTATTGAAATTGAAAGAAATTTGGAAAAGAAGATGCCTAAGATACTCGCCGTGTACAAGAGATATTTTCCAAGGTTAAATCTCAAGATCATTCCATTGCCTCAACCTGATGAGGTAGGAGCATTTGCCGGGAAGATCACGGATAAGGATGTTCCGATCCTTATTTCAGCCATCCGCAGTAAGGCGGACTTTCTTGTAACAGGAGATAAACAGCATTTTCAGAAACTAAAGTCGCCAGGCGATTATTTATTTAGAATAGTAACTCCCTCAGAGTTTATAAACGTTATCCTCCCAGAGGTTCTTAAAGAAATTGGGAAAATAGATTGATACAGAGGGCTCGTAAATTTGAGGAATAAGAGCGGCACCTGAGGGATCACGATGGACAGATCCAGGCGATTTTCAGCGCCATTCGATAACTTATGGCTCAGCCTGAACCGGTCAGGAAAAAGGCTGGGTTCCATGTGCGGGAAATGCATTTTCGTTATATCGCAAAGTCGGCGAATAAAAGGGGATGAAGCTAAAAAGCAAAATCGAAAACCCGGTACCCGTTTTTGGCCAAGAGATTTGCGGAAGAGTTCTGCTGGCGGAGTGGACGTATAAGTCAATTACCAAGTCAACATAGTCAACGACGTCCCGGCATAACACTATGAGATGGGCCACATGACCAACGAGACCTTCAAAGAAATCGAAAGGCTTGAATCCGACCTCTGGGAAGCGGCGGACAACCTCCGCGCCAACTCTAAGCTCACGTCCAGCGATTACTTTATGCCCGTCCTTGGGGTGATCTTCCTTCGTCACGCCGCCAACCGTTTCGAGGCGGCCACCCGGCAGATCAAGGAGGACCAAACCGCGGGCCGAATGCCGAAGCGCAAGGTTCGCCCGGAGGACTACCTCCGCCGGCGCGCACTGTGGCTGCCCGAGAAGGCACATTACGATTGGATCATGCAGCAGGCGGCCACGGGCGGAAGTGATCTGCCAAGACTCGTCACCGAGGCCATGACCTCCATCGAGGCCGAGTTCGAGCCGCTTCAGGGGGTGCTGCCGAAAGACTACGGCATCTTTGAAACCAAGGTGCTCGAAGACTTGATGCGTCTGTTCAACAGCGAGCGGATCCGCCAGGCCACCGGCGATGTCTTCGGCCGCATCTACGAGTACTTCCTCGCCAAGTTCTCCATCCAGAAGGCCCACGATAACGGCGAGTTTTTCACACCGTCTTCGCTCGTACAGACCATTGTCAATGTCATCGAGCCTGACCACGGCATTGTCCTCGATCCGGCGACCGGTTCAGGCGGCATGTTTGTCCAGTCCAGCCACTTCATCGAGCATGAGGGCGGGGACACGGCGAAGAAGGTCATCTTCTATGGCCAGGAAAAGAACCGCGATACCATCCGCATCGCCAAGATGAACCTCGCAGTCCACGGCCTGGAAGGTAAGATCGCCGAGGCCATCACCTACTACCAGGACGAGCACACCCTGGTCGGCAAGTGCGATTTCGTGATGGCCAATCCGCCCTTCAACGTCGACCTGGTCGACGCCGAGCGCATCAAGGGCGACCCGCGCCTGCCCTTTGCCCTGCCGGGCGTGAACAAGGCCAAGAAGGTTTCGAACGGCAACTATCTCTGGATCTCCTACTTCTGGAGCTATCTGAGCGGGAAGGGCCGCGCCGGGTTCGTCATGTCCTCCCAGGCGTCGAGCGCCGGGCACGGCGAGAAGGAGGTGCGCCAGAAGATTGTCGAGACGGGCGACGTGGACGTAATGATTTCCATTCGCTCCAACTTCTTCTATACCCGTACTGTCCCGTGCGAGCTGTGGCACTTCGACCGGGCGAAGCCCGCTGAGCGCAAGGACAAGGTGCTTATGATTGATGCCCGGAACATCTACCGAAAAGTTACCCGGAAGATTTATGATTTCTCGCCCGAGCAGATGAGGAACCTGGCCGCGATCGTCTGGCTCTATCGCGGCCAGCGAGAGCGCTTCCTCTCGCTGGTGAAGGACTACCTCGGGCGCGTCTGCACGGAGAGCGACGCGGTTCCGGCGGCACTGGCCACCTTTGAGGCTACGCTCGCGGACCTGCACGGGCGCTTCGACCGTCTCACCGATGCGGTCACAAAGCACGCCGAGCTTGAGGCCGGGAAGAAGCAGCCCCTCGCCGATGCCGCAACCGAACTACGCGAGGCGGCGGCGCTCTATGAGGCTGACCGGGAGAAGCTCCTCAGGAGTCTCCGCACCTTCGGCCAGAAGTACGCCAAGGCGCTGCCCGGTGAGAACGCCGCACAGCACGCCTCGCGCAAGGCCTTCGACCCCATCGCCGAGGCGATCCGCGGCCTGATCAAGCAGGTAGACCTGCTCTACAAGCTTGCCGCCCGCATCACTGACTTGGGTGGCCAATTCCCTCTCCCTTTGGGAGAGGGCCAGGGTGAGGGTGAAGCGGCGTTCGAACCGCGTATGGTTCGCCGCTTATTGAAGCAGCTCGATGAAGAGCGCAAGGCCGCTGTGGAGCAGCTCAAGCACGCCGCCTATTTCCACCGGCAGGTGGCTTGGCTGCAGGATCGGTTCCCCAAGGCCGAGCTGCAGTCTGTGCCGGGGCTGGTCAAGCTCGTGGACCGCAAGGAGATCGAAGAGGGCGACTGGAGTCTCACCCCCGGCCGTTATGTCGGCGTGGCCCCGCCGGAGGAAGACGAGGATTTCGATTTCGAGCAAACGATACGCGACATCCACACCGAGCTGGCCG
>Ga0315288_10000733_pt1 | contig 41595 bp, 37 predicted proteins | sample YL17G11_20_MG_FD_203454 | JGI IMG/M metagenome (GOLD analysis project Ga0315288, IMG submission 203454) | Sediment microbial communities from Yellowstone Lake, YNP, Wyoming, USA - YL17G11_20 | ecosystem: Environmental > Aquatic > Freshwater > Lake > Sediment | place: USA: Wyoming | collected...
GAGCAATCGTACAAGTGGGAGGGCACATGGACCTGGCGAAACTGATTCGTGACGTACCCGACTTTCCGGTGAAGGGCGTCCTCTTCAAGGACATCACCACCCTGCTCAAAGACCCCGATGCCTTCCTGGAAGTCATCGACGTGTTGGCGGATCACTATGCGGATGAGACCATCGACCTGGTGGCCGCCATCGAGTCGCGCGGTTTCATCTTTGGTGCCCCGCTTGCCTACGAGCTGGCAGCGGGCTTTGTGCCCATCCGCAAACCAGGCAAGCTTCCGGCCGACAAGATCAGCGCCAGTTACACCCTCGAGTATGGCACCAACGTGCTGGAGATCCACCAGGACGCAGTTCAGCCCGGCCAACGCGTGCTGCTGGTGGATGACGTGCTGGCGACGGGTGGGTCGGCCAAGGCTGCCGCCGAGTTGATCGAGAAGCTGGGCGGCAAGGTCGTCGGCATCGCGTTTGTCGTCGACATCACGGCGCTCAAGGGCATGGATAAGCTTGAGGGCTACGAAGTCTTCTCACTCATCAAGTTCTAGGGGTTTCATGGTGAGCGAACTATGGTAGAGGCAGAAAGACAAAAACTGGAAGCCGAGCGTACGCGCACTCAGGCCGAAATCAAACGTCTCAGCGGCTACCTGGAGACGGAGGTGGATCGATTCATCGATGGCGGCGAGGACTCGGTTGACGCCGCCTCTGATGTCTATGAGCGCGAAAAGACACTGGCCATCATCCAGATGTTGGAGAAGAAGCTGGCGTCCCTCGATCGCGCATTGGCCGTCGCCGCCAGGGGCCGCTATGGCTATTGTGAAATGTGCGGTGAAGCCATTGACCCGGAGCGATTGGCCATCGTGCCCCAAACCACGACTTGCGTCAAGTGCCAGGTGAAGCTGGAGCGAGGGTCGCGTCGCAGGCCGCGCCTGGCTTTGCCGCTGGACGAAGAGTAGGCTCGAATCGCCGGCTCGGGCCCGCAACATGAACCCGGACCCATCACCCGTAGGAAGCATCAAGGAGGATCAAGTTGGGCAAACTAACGGAGATTCGTTGGCATGGACGTGCCGGACAAGGGGTTGTTACGGCCAGTGAGTTACTGGCCGAGGCGGCGCTGGAGGAAGACAAGTACTTCCAGGCCTTCCCGGAGTACGGTCCGGAGCGTATGGGAGCGCCTATCAAGGCCTTTACGCGCATTAGCGACGAGCCGATCGAGGTGCATTACCAGATCCTGAACCCCGAGGTCGTCGTCGTTGTGAACCCCAATCTGCTCAGCGCTGTGGACGTCACCGAGGGTCTGGCAGCGGATGGCATTCTGATCGTGAACACACCCAAGACACCGCAGGAGATCCGGACACAACTGAAGCTGCAGGGCAAGAAGGTCAAGGTTTATACGGTGGATGCTACACGCATCGCCCTGGAGACGCTGCGGCGCGACATCCCCTCCACGCTAATGCTGGGCGCCATCATTCGGGCAGCCGGTTTGGTCAATCTAGAGAACACGCTGCATCTGGTCAAGGAAAAACTGGGGGCCAAGCTTCGTACAGAGGTAGTGGAGAGCAACCTGACCGCTCTGCGTCGGGCGTACGACGAAGTCAAGGAAGGATAACGCGACATGTCCAATCATGAGCCAACCTGGAAGGAAGTCAACATCGGCGGCATTGTGCTCGAGCCAGGATCGTCCGCCGCCTACAACACAGGCAGCTGGCGCGCCAACCGCCCCGTGCACGACATGCAGAAGTGCACGCACTGCCTCATCTGCTGGGTCTACTGCCCGGATTCGTCGATCATCGTTAAGGATGGTCGCTGGACTGAGATCGACTACGGTCACTGCAAAGGCTGTGGGATTTGTGCCAGCGTATGCCCGATCAAGGTGGAAGCGCATGAGGTCACTGGCAAACCAGGCAAAGTCCTGCAGATGGTTCCCGAGAAAGAGTAGCCTGGAGCGGTCATTCAGCACCCTGTGATTCAAGGAGGACACAATCAATGGTGGTTTCTACAAAACGCGCTTTGGAGGGAGCCCACGCTTCCGCCCAAGCCATGCGTCAGATCAACCCCGATGTCGTCGCGGCCTATCCCATCACGCCCCAGACGGCCATCGTGCAGACCTTTTCGCAATTCGTTGCCGACGGTGCAGTAGACACCGAGTTCATCGCGGTCGAGAGCGAGCACGCCGCCATGAGCGCCTGCATTGGCGCTGCCGCGGCAGGCGGGCGCGTGATGACCGCCACCGCCGCCAACGGCCTGGCTCTGATGTGGGAGGAGCTGTACATCGCGGCCTCGCTGCGGCTGCCCATCGTGATGTCGGTGGTCAACCGCGCCCTATCTGGGCCGCTCAACATCCACTGTGACCACTCGGACACGATGGGCGCGCGCGATGCGGGCTGGATTCACATCTTCTCCGAAACCGGCCAGGAAGCCTACGACAACACCATCCAGGCCGTACGCATCGCCGAGCACTCTGACCTGCTCACGCCGGTCATGGTGATGCAGGATGGCTTTATCACCGGCCATGCCGTGGAGCGGGTGGAAGTGGCCGACGACAAGTCGGTCAAGGACTTTATCGGCACCTACAAGCCCCAGCATTCCTTGCTCGACGTCGATCACCCCGCTACGTTTGGCGCCTGGGACTTGTATGACTACTACTTTGAGCACAAGCGCCAGCAGTCGGACGCGCTCAGCCGCGCGATGAAGGTCATCGTGGACGTGGGCGAGGAGTTTGGCAAGAAGTTCGGCCGCCACTATGGCATCTCCGACGCCTATGAGATGGACGACGCCGAGATGGCCATCGTCGTGCTCAGCTCCACCGCCGGTACGGCGCGCACTGTGGTCAGGAAGCTGCGCCAACAGGGCGTGAAGATCGGCCTGCTCAAGCTGCGCGTGTTCCGCCCGTTCCCGGCGCAGGAGCTTGTCGCCGCGCTCAAGGGCCTCAAGGCCGTGGCCGTCCTGGACCGTTCGATCGTCTTTGGAGCCATGGACGGTGCTGGCCCGGTCTTTCTGGAAACCTGTGCGGCGCTGTACGCGGCGGGCGCGACGCCCAAGGTGGTCAACTATATCTACGGTCTGGGTGGGCGCGACGTGTTGCCCGATCAGATCGAAAAAGCCGCCAGCGATCTGCGCGAGATCGTCAACACTGGCAAGATCAAGTCGCTGGTCAGCTATCTTGGATTGAGGGAGTAGGCCCATGGCTATCAATCTGAAGGAACTATCGGCCAAGCCTGAACGGCTCGCCTCTGGTCATCGCTTCTGCGCTGGCTGCGCAGAGCCCATCATCATCCGGCAGATGCTGCATGCCATTGACGAACCCGTAGTGGTCGGCGCGGCGACCGGCTGCGCCGAGATCGCCACGTCCATGTATCCGAACACGGCCTGGAACGTACCCTGGGTTCACAACGCCTTTGAGAACGTGGCCAGCACTATTTCGGGCGTGGAGTCGATGTACCGCTCCCTGGTGCGCCAGGGCAAGATGCAGGAACGCAATCTGCGCTTCGTCGCTATCGGCGGCGACGGCGCGACGTACGACATCGGACTGCAGTGGATTTCTGGCGCGTTCGAGCGCGGGCACCGCTTCATCTACGTCTGCCTCAACAACGAAGCGTACATGAACACCGGTATTCAGCGCAGCTCCGCCACGCCCAGGGGCGCTAGCACCACTACGTCGCCCGCGGGCAGCGTGATCCCCGGCAAGGTGCAGTGGCGCAAGCCGATGACCGAGATCATGGCGGCGCACGACATCCCTTACGTGGCGCAGGCCGCGCCCAGCAACTGGCGCGACCTGATGGAAAAGACACGCAAGGCGGCTGCCGCCAACGGACCTTCGTTCATCAACGTCCTGTCGGACTGCAATCGCGGCTGGCGCCACAGCACCGAGACCAGCATCGAGGTTACCAAGCTGGGCGTGGAAACCTGCTACTGGCCGCTGTACGAGGTCGAGAACGGCGTCTGGAAGCTCAACTACAAGCCGCGCGAGAAAAAGCCCATCGTCGAGTTTCTGAAGGCACAGGGCCGCTTCTCGCACCTCTTCCAGCCCGAGTTCAAACACGTGATCGATGAGATTCAGGCCAAGATTGACGAAGAGTGGGACAAGCTAGTCGCGCGCTGCGGTGCGTAGACGATGTGCGGGTTGTGGGTCATGGGTCTTGGGTCATGCCCGGCGTAGAAGCCACGACCCACAACCCATGACTGCTGCGGGGGGTAGCGGCTATGTCACGGGTCTTCATCTCAAACCACCCTCTCATTCGGCACAAGCTCACGCTGCTGCGCAGCGTCAAGACCGAGCCGAAAAAGTTCCGCGAGTTGATCCGTGAGATAGCGATGCTGCTGGCTTACGAAGCCACGGCCGATCTGTCGACTAGGGAAACTCCCGTGCAGACGCCGTTGGCGACCATGGTGGGGCAGGAGTTGACCGATAAGATCGGTCTGGTGCCCATCCTGCGCGCGGGTCTGGGCATGGTGGAGGGCATCTGGGAGATGATGCCAGCCTCCGAGGTGTGGCATATCGGCCTATACCGCGACCACCAGACGCTGCAGCCGGTGCAGTACTACAACAAGCTGCCCGTGCATCCCACGGTGCAGGTCTGCCTCATCCTTGACCCCATGCTGGCTACGGGAGGCTCGGCAGTGGCGACCGTGGACATTCTCAAACGGTGGGGCGCCAAGCGCATCAAGTTCGTGGGCATCATCGGCGCGCCGGAAGGGGTCGAGCGCCTGAGCAAGGCCCACTCGGATGTGGACATCCATCTGGCTGCCATTGACGACCACCTCACGCCCGAGCCGACCCAACCTGGCGATCCTCCCGCGGGTTACATCATTCCGGGCCTGGGTGACGCCGGTGACCGTCAGTTTGGCACCGCCTAGCTGCCGCTGAGAACGCTTTGATGCAGCAAGACTGCCTTACACAAAGATGCCAAGACGCCAAGACACAAGGTCTTCAGATACACTTGTGGCAACCAACTGCGGTGCAGAGACCTTGCTCTCTGTCTCCAACCTTGGTGCCTGCGTGGCTTCGTGACCTGGTAGTGCATCTATCTGCTTTGCGCGCGGCAGCTTCTCAGGGCTGGTTGCCGTGAGCGCGGTTGTGCCTTTCGTCCTGGTCTTCGCGACGGCGTTGGGTCTGGCGCTGCTGCTCACGCCGCTGGCCGCGGGCCTGGGTCGGCGCTGGGGCCTGGTGGACCTGCCCGGCGAGCGGCGCAAGCACACGGGGGCTGTGCCACGCACGGGCGGCATGGCGTTGTACCTATCCTTTGTGGTCGCCGCGTTGTTGGCAACTCTGCTGGCCCGGCTGCTGCCGGCGCCAGAGGGCCCTGACCCCAAGGAACTCACGCGTCTGGCCGGCATTCTGCTGGGCAGCACCTTTGTCTTTGCAGTGGGGTTCTACGATGACCGTTGCGAGCTCAAGGCGGGTCCGCAATACCTGGCCCAGCTCATCGCCGCCCTCATCGCCATCTTCTCGCTGGTCTTCATCGAGCGCGTGATGAACCCCTTCACCGACAAGCTGATGATCTTCCCCTGGTACGTGACGGCTGCCATCACCATCGTCTGGATTACTGGCATGATGAACACCGTCAACTTTCTGGATGGCCTGGATGGGTTGGCGGATGGCGCGGCTGCAATCGTGGCGGCAGTCTTGTTCATTCACATGCTGCGCCAGGGCCAATACAGCGTCTCGCTGCTGCCGCTGGCTCTGCTCGGCGCGACCCTGGGTTTTCTGACGTACAACCTGCATCCGGCCCGGCTGTTCATGGGCAGCACCGGCTCGTATTTCCTGGGCTATGCCCTGGCCACTCTGTCCATCGTGGCTGGCGCGCGTATGGCAACGGTGTTGCTGGTGCTGGCGGTGCCGATTCTAGACGTGGGCTGGCTGATCCTGGTGCGACTGCGCCGCGACCGCAGCGTGGGCGAAGCCGACCGGCGGCACCTGCATTTTCGGCTGCTGGACCTGGGCTTTTCGCAGCGGCAGGTCGTAGGGGCTTATTGGCTGCTCAGTGCCGCCTTTGGGGTGCTGGCGCTGACAGTCTCCTCGCGCCTCTTCAAGCTCGGCGCCCTGCTCGTGCTGGGGCTGGTGATCATCGCTGTCCTAGCCTTGGTGGCCTGGCTCAGCGAACGCAGAAGATGATCCGCAGATTGCGTCGACCGTCCGCGGTCACCTACGGGGATTGCGCGGATTGGACAAGCCCCAAGAATCTGCAAGCCCCGTATTAGATCAGGGACGGACGGTCTGCGAATCTGCGGATCTAGTATTCGATGCTGCGATGCAGGAGCTTGCCGGCCAGCTTCTCTACGGCGAACAGGGTCGCACCGAACAGCACGTCCACCCCGATGGTCAGGCCAAAGGCGTAGACCACGTAGCGCGCGCCGGTGAAGGCAAACTCCCTCACACTCGCAGGGATCTGCGGCAGGTGTCCGGTAGCGTACAGAGCGGCGGCAGCCAGTCCCAGAAACAGCAGCACGGGCCCCCACGGCCGGCGGTCCGATTCGCTAGGCAGCATGGCATTGCTCACCGCGAAGATCAAGTAGAGCCACAGCCATGCGTCAGGCGCACGAAGGTAGGCAGCCAACTCCTGAATCACCGTGTCCGGCTGTAGCATGGGTGCCGAGCTGATGCCAAACTGCCAACGCGCCAGGAGCAGGATGACTGCCGTGCCGCTGAGCAAGGGCGCCAGGCCGATCCAGCTCTCGCGCAAAGGGTCCGATGGGCGCACCATCACGGCACCCAGGCGCACGTTGCGTCCGCGCGTGGCGGTGGGGCGCAGCGAAATACCCGTGACCCGCACGCCCACCAGGGTGGCCGCCACCAGGTGGCTGAGCTCGTGCAGCACAATCCCGGGCAGCAGCACCACGTATTGCAGCAGCCGCGCGATCTGCGCGTCGCGCGTCACCAGGTAGCCCAGGCCCTGCAGGTGCTGGCTTACCCAGCGTTTCAGCAGCAGCAGTGGCAGCAACAGTGCCGCCAACCAGGCCAGCGCTGTCCAGTCGCTGCCCATCTATTTGTGGGCGCCCTTGGCCGCGGCCGCCTGCCGAACGAGCGGAACGAACTTCCCAGCCACCAGGCTGGCGCCGCCCACGAGGGCCCCGTCGATGTCGGGCTGGGTCATGAACTCGGCGATGTTGTCGGGCGTCACGCTGCCGCCGTACTGGATGCGCACCTTCTGCGCGACTGCCTCGCCGTACAGGCTCGAGAGCGTGCCACGGATTGTGAGGCCGATGACGGCATTCGCGCCCGCAGCGGTGGCCGCCTTGCCCGTGCCAATGGCCCAGATGGGTTCGTAGGCGATGACCATAGTCTCGACCTGCGCCGCGGTCAGGTCCTTCAGCGCGCCCTTGACCTGCCCGCTGACGAAGGCCTCGGTCTGCCCGGCCTCGTTCTGCGCCAGGTTCTCACCCACGCACACGATCGGGATCAAGCCGTGGGCAAAGGCGGCCTTGGCCTTCTTGTTGACCGTCTCGTCGGTCTCGCCAAAGTACTGGCGGCGCTCCGAGTGGCCGATGATCACGTATTGGCACAGTTCCTTGAGCATTACGGGCGAGATTTCTCCGGTAAAGGCGCCCTTTTCCTCCCAGTGCATGTCCTGCGCGCCGACGCGGATCTTGGTCGGGCGCACCAGCTCGGCCACGGCGGCCAGCGCGGTAAAGGGCGGGCAGAGCACTCTGTCCACGCCCTGGATCGCGTTGAGGTCGTTGCGCATTTCGCGCACCAGCTCGGTGGCCTCAGCGATGGTCTTGAACATCTTCCAGTTGCCTGCAATAATCGGTGTGCGCATGTCTTCCTCCTACAGTATCTAGTTTCCAGTTGCCAGTTTCCAGTTGCCGGTCGCCAGCCACTGGATACTGGCAACTGGTGACTGGAAACCCTATCCCGCAGTTCTCTGGTCCAGCAGCCGCACTACCTTCCGTACCGCGTCCGCGGCCAGTTGCAGCGCTGCGACGCTGACATAATCGATCACGTCGCGCTCGGTGTGGTAGACCGTGTCGGCGCGCGCGTCGCCCGTGACGTCCAGCGAGGCCGCGTGATAGCCCTTGGCCAGGAAGGGGTGAAAGTCCGAATTGCCCATCCAGTAGAACTTGCCCTTGGCGTTGGGCTGCACCTGCTTGAACAGCGTATTGAGCTCGTGGTCGGTGAAGCGCGGGGGGAGCAGCTCGGAGCCGGTGATGTAGCACAGACGCGTGCCGGAGCCAACCATGTCCAGGTTGATCACGTAGGTACTTTTCTTGTCCAGGTCGGTGCTCTTGACCCACTGCTGCGAGCCGATCAACCCCAGCTCCTCGGCGGTAAAGAGCAGGCAGCACACGTCGAGGTAGGCCAGAGGCTCCGAGCGGAAGTGATTAGCCAGCGCCAGCACGACGCCCACACCGGAGGCGTTGTCGTTGGCGCCGGGTGAGAAGGCTTTGCCGCGCGAGACGACCATGTAGCAAGCCTCAAAGACCAGGTACGCCGCAGAGAAAACCAGACCCGCCGCGCGGATGGCCCGCCATGCCATGAATGGGAACCAGCCCAAGCGCAGGTCCAGCCAGCGTAGAGCCGCCAGCATCGACATAAGGAAGATGAACGGCACCAGCGCGCGCAGCAGCAGGCGGTTGAGCCTGGGCAGCACTTCGCCAGGCACGCGGCTGGCCTTGGCCGAGTCCAGGTGCGCGCACAACACAACCGTCCCTCGCCGCTTGACGGACGCGGGCTGGCAGCCCTGCACGTTCTCGCTGGCCAGTGCGGACGTGGCGCTGGCGCGCTGGCGCGCCCAGGAGATCACCTTGGGCAGGACGAAGAACGCGATGAGGAAGGTGAGCATGGCTTGGGGCGACTCGACCAGCCGGTAGGTACAGTACACCAGAAAGCCACCACCCACCAGCAACAGCCACTGGGTGGAAGCGTGCGCGGGGATGTGCGTCACGGGCGTACGGCGCACGTCCGCGCAGCTCTTCTGCAGCTCTTCCGTGAGATAGTCCAGCGCGCGCCGTTCCTCCGCGCTGCCCGCCGGTCGCGGGCCGATGCGCACGGCCAGCTCTTGCACGACATGGTAGGCGTCCTGGCCCAGGTTGTCGGTTGCCATGTGCGAGCGTCCTCCCTGCGAGCTCCAAACAGGGCTAGTATAGCGCAGAGAGGGGAGAAGTGTCAATGCGGGATTGGTACTACTGCCTAGCCCGGTACGTAATCACCAGTTTCGGCCGCAGGCGGGGGTCGCTGCTCCGCGCGCTGGCCAGGTGGAACATGGCGGTGGAGCGGGGCAGGCCGCCGCGCAGGAGGGCGCCGTGGTTGGGAGCGCCGTCGAGCCAGTCCTGCACGAGCCCGGTCAGATCGAAGCTGTACCACTGTGAGACACCGCTGGTGACGACACTGTCCTCAGGCATGGGACTGCGGTCGGTGGCCGTGTCATTGCAGCCGGGCAGGCCCCAGTTCTGGCCGTTGCGCGCCTGGTTCCAGGTGGCCTGGCACAGGTCCGTGCCGCGCAAGACGCGGTAGGCGTTGATGGTCATGTTCGTGCCACCCCAGCCCCGGGCGTAGAGCTGCAGGGTGGCCTGGGTGACCGTGGCGTCAGCGGGGATGGGTGCGAGGTCAAACCGCACCAGCGCGGCGTAGCCCTGCTCGTAGCCCACTCGCAGGAGGTCCTGCCCGCACGAGTTGCTATCGGAGGCGTACTGGTAGAGGTGCGTGTCTTGGCTGCCGCGGTAGCCGTCCAAGCCATTCTGCAGTGTGACCGTGACGACGGCCGCGGGCGTGATGGAAGGCCCCGGCGTGGGACTGGGAGCCGCAGGCGGTGTGGCGGGCGGAGTCGGAACGGGGGTGACCACCGCGCGGAACGTGATGACCAGCCTGGGACGCAGACGCGCGTCGCTGCTCTGCGCGCTGGCCAGGTGGAACAGACTAGTGGACCTGGATGCGGCCCCGCGCAGAAGCACGCCGTTGTTGCTCGCGCCAGCGTTGATCCAGCTCTGGACTGCGTCGGTCAGGTCCAGACTGTACCAGCGCGAGATACCGCTGGTGCTGACGCTGCTCTCGGGGGTCGCAGCACGGTCGGTGGTGGCGTCGTTGCAGCCCGGCAGGCCCCAGTCCTCACGGCTGCGCGCCCGGTTCCACGTGGCCTGGCACAGGCTGACGTCGCGCGCGACGCGGTACGCGTTGATGGTCATGTCGGACCCACCCCAGCCGCGGGCGTAGACCTGCAGCGTCGCCTGTTGCACTGTGGCGCTGGCGGGAATGGACGACAGGTCAAAGCGCAGCAGCGGAGCGTACTGTTGCTTGTATCCCACCCGCAGGAGGTCCTGCGTGCAGTAGTTGGTGTCCGCGGCGTATTGGTGCAGGTAGGTATCCTCTGCGCCGGTGTATCCATCTGCCCCATACTGCAGCGTGACCGTGACCTCGATCTCGGCCGGCGTGGGCGTGGGGACCGGTGGGGCCTCTCCGACGGCGTACAGGTAGCCGTCGGACGAGCCCACGTAGACAGTTCCGTCGACGCCGATGGCGGGCGAGGACTTGACCGCGCCTCCCGTGGCATAGCGCCAGGCCAGCGTCCCGTCCGGGCGCACGGCGTACAAGTAGCCGTCGTTGCAGCCCACGAAGATGGTGCCGTGACCATCGATCGCGGGCGACGACTCGACCACGTCGCCGGTACTGTAGGTCCATTGCGTCCACTCGTTCGGGTCGGGGCCGCGCGGATCGACCGCCAGCAGGTAGCCTGGGCCGAATGGGGGCCCTGCTTGGGACGAGTCCACTCCGATGTAGACCAGGCCGCTGGCGTCAATTGCAGGCGAGGAGCGCACGTAGGCTGGATACGGGATGTTGCCTGCGCAGGACACTAGGAACTCGCCATCCGGCTGCACCGCGTGCAGGCAGCCCGCGTCCGAGCCGACCCAGATCACGCCACCGGCCGCCACTGCGGGCGAAGAGTAGCCCCAACGGCTGGCTAGGAGGCATCTCCAGCCCTCACTGCCGTCGGGCCGGACGGCGAAAAGGTAGACCCGCCCGGCGTCGATGTAGACTGTGCCGTCGGGCGCGATGGCGGGCGAACTGTAGACCTCGGGGTAGGGCGGCAGAACGAGGGTGCAAAAGCGCCACTTGAAGCCGCCGTCGGGGTTGAGAGCATAGAGGTAGCCGTCGTTCGCTCCGACGTAGAGCGTGCCGTCGGGCGCGATGGCAGGCGACGAGCGGACGGCCGCCCCGACGCTGTAACGCCACCTGAGCCGACCGTCAGGCCAGAGCGCGTACACGCATCCATCCAGAGAGCCTACGTAGACTGTGCCGTCGACGGCGATGGCCGGAGAGGAGTGGACCGCGCCACCCGTCCGGTAGCTCCACCTGAGTCGGCCGTCCGAGTACAGTGCATAGACGCTGCCGTCACAGGAGCCGACATAAATGGTGCCGTCGGTGCCAATGGCGGGTGAGGATTCGATGGCCGCGGAAGTCAGGAAACGCCAGCGTAGAGCCGGAGCTGCTGGTCCCACGTAGGGGCTGCGGCCGGTGTGCTGCGCGTCGTGGCCGAACATGGGCCAGGGCGCGCTGGCAGGCTGCGAAGCACCGCGCGACGGACCGGCTGTCGCTAGCCATAGCAGCGCCAGCGCAACTACGATCGCAGTTGCAGTACCTTTGGCTCTCATCCCACACCTTCTCGCCCCATCACGGCGAGCCTGCGTTGCTCAGCCCTGGTCGGCTGAGATCACAGGGGAAAGGGCCCATGCGACGTGCAACGACAAACGCCAGCATGGCACGCCTACGCGCCCGGACTGGCGTCGGGATGCAGTATGTACTTGGGTCACGGGTGAGACGTCGTCACGGTCGGTTGAGCGCGTCGTGAACACAACGCCTTCTACCCTCATTATACCACACAACCACCCGCACGACTGTATATGTCTCGTAAAGAAAGCGTGAATACTGACCACTGTCCGGCCGCACCCAGACTCTCGGTTCCCAGTCACCCGCCACCGGGGACCGGTCACTGGCAACTGCCTACTGCACCTGCAGCTCCACGTCATCCAGGTAGACCGCCGTGATGCCGGCCACGCCATCGTTCTTGACGCCCACGTGGACCTTGATGCGCTGGCCCGCATAGGGCAGCAGGCTGGCGCTGTGCACGTGCCAGTCCTGGTGGTACTCCATCCACACCTCGCAGCCCAGTTCGAAGTCGTCACTGGCGCGCAGGATGCAGAAGTAGATGCGGTCGTTGTCGGCCACACTGTTTACCGGGAAGTAGTAGAAGCTGAGGTCGGCGCGCGTGGCATCCGCGGGGATTTCCACGGCCTGCTGCACCGAGGAGTAGCTGTAGACGTTGGCCCCGCTGGCGATGCCCAGGCGGATCGAGCGCGCGCCGCTGTGCGCACGCGAGATGCTGTAGCCGGCCGGATAGTCGGTGTGCGGAATCTCCCAACCCTCGTCCGTCTCGAAGCTTGGATTGACGATCCATTGCCCGGGCTGGCGCGGTGTGGCCGTAGGCGTGGGCATCGGCGTGGGGCCCGGCACATAGTGGTCCAGCAGCACGATCGGCATGTAGACCAGGTAGGTGCGGGCAGGAACGGCTACGAAATGCGCCGTCACCGCCTTGTGGCCATCCATCACCAGGGTGATGCTCGAGTTGGTGTCCGAGACCGAGCCCGCCCAGTAGCTGAAGGCGTAGCCCGCCGCGGGGTAGGCCGCCAGCGTGACCTGGGTAGCCGCGACGTATAGCCCGCCCGCGCAGTTGGGTGCGGGCGAGGCCTGGACGTAGCCGCCTGCACAAGGGCTGAAGCTCGTGGCTAGCTCGTAGCAGATCGGCAGCGCGGTCGAGTTGCGCCCTCCCGGGGTCGGGAGCTGCGATGTCCAGTCGCTGCCGCGGTCGGTGTCGATACTGCTGGCATCGCGCCCCAACGTGGAGCCCACCAGCGGGCTGGAGGGGTTGCTGCCGCTCCAGCCCGTGCCCCAGGGTGGAGTCACAAACGACTCGCCCCAGCGTGCGAAATCGATGCCGATGCCCGCGCTGTCACTGAGGGCGGCCGCGCCGCCGCTGGCGGTTGCCCAGGGGATGTCGCTGCTGCCCACGTAGAGCTCGCTCGCCGTGTTCGTACCGCTACCTTCGCGCAGCACGACGTAAGCCCCGGATGACAGGGTGAAGGTCGGGAAGACGTATGTGGCGGCCAGGGTGCCCTCGGCGCGGTAGGCCAAAAGCCGCCAGCCGATCATGCTGACCGCGTGGTCTTCGGGGTTGTAGAACTCGACCCAGTCGGGCGTGCCCAGGTCCAGCTCGTTGATCACGGCCCGGTTGCTGGGCATGCCGCTGGAGCAGGTGTAGATGCGCACGTCGTCGATGTACCAGCCGCGGCCGCCGACCGACGTGTCCGAGCCAACGCGGAAGCGAAAGCGCACGTGCCGCCCGGCCAGGCTGCCCAGGTCGAGCCGACTCGAGACATAGCCGTAGCTTTGACCGCCAAAGGCGCGCCGTCCTGCCAGAGAGTTGTCATAAGCGCCTGAGACGGATCCGTTGTATCCGTTCTCTGTGAAGAAAGCGCCTGCGTCGCGCCAGGTGGATCCGCCGTCTGTGCTGTACTCGACGACCGCGCCGTCGTACAGGCTGGCGTCGCCGGCCTCTAGGTCATAGGCGTGGCGAAAGTGCAGATAGGCGTTGCTGCCCGCTGGCAGGGAGATGTCGTTGAGCATTGTCACGGCATGGTCGTTGCGGGTACTCGGGTCGTCGCCCCACAGGCTGTAGCGACCGCTGGTGGCGTATTCGTGCGCTCTGTACCACAGGTCGTCGCCGATCGCGGCGTTCGAGGTCCAGTTGTCGCTGCCGCTCTCCAGGTCGTCAAAGAAGAGGCTCACGGGCGACCGCCCGGTGGTGCACACGAGTGCCTCGCCGACCGCGCACAGCTCAGGCTGTTGGCCCATCTCCACTGCGTCCAGCGCGTTCTTGACCTGCCGGCAATCGGCGGCGGTGATGCCGGCCGTGCCCACCAGGTCGGCGCAGGCCTGCTGCAGGCAGTCGTAGAGGTCCTGATAGTCGCTGGCCGAGGTGAAGAGGTGGGTCTGGACCTCGTACCAGATCTTGGCAACCTTGGGTATGCCCAGCCCAACGACCGTCTTGCCGTTGAACGCGCCGCCGTCGGTCATCAGGAAGGCGGCTTTGTTGGCCACGCCACTGTTGATGTGCACGCCGCCCCCATCACGCGCGCCGCAATAGTAGTAGGGGCTGGTCATGCGGTCCGGATGGCCAAAGGCGGGTGGATCGCTCAGACTGCGGTTCGCGCCGCCGGGCAGGTCCTCGCCGTGCAGCCAGTGCACGGCCGGCGTGTCGTTCCCTGCGCCGTTGGTCAGATCGATGAACTCGCCCCAGATGTCGGAAAATGCCTCGTTGATGGCGCCGGATTGCATATAGTAGAACAGGTTGGACTCGTGGTCGGTCACGCCGTGGGTCAGCTCGTGGGCCACCACGTCGTCGGCCGCTGCGAAACCCGCTCCGAAGACCGCTTGGACTCCGTTCCAGAAGGCGTTTTCGTAGGGGCGATCGCTTTCTTCGTCGCAGTAGCGTACGGTAGAGATCAAGCGCATGCCACGGTTGTCGATGCCATCGCGCCCGTGCACGCTGCAGTAAAAGTCGTAGGTTGAGCCGGCATAGTCGTAGGCCAGGTCCGCGTCGAGGACGCCAGTCGGAGGCTGCCCCTCGACGCGCACGGGACCGCTGCCGGGCAGGCCCACATCCGGGTTGTTCTGGTTGTCGTAGACCTCGCGGTACCTGCTCGTGTCAATCTGATTGAAGTACAGGGCCGCGGCTCCCGTCTGCGCGTCGACTAGCATCAGCTCGCGCACAGGCAGGGCCTGTGTGGAGCGCACCTCGCTGCGCCAGACCAGCCGGGTCTGGGGGATGCCGGGTGCGCCGAGCAGGATGGGGTTGTAGAGCCACAGTTCTGGGTTGCTGGCGTCGAGCGCATCCCTTGCGACGCGCTCCAGTTTGGCCACTGTCTCGAGCGCCGTCTCGCGCGCCACCTCTGGCGCGACCTGTGGGCTCACGTTCACCTGCAGCGCGGGCAAGACCTCACCGTTGACCGAGACCACGTTGCGCTCCTGGTCGAGCTGCACCACCAGCTCACCGCCCAGCACCGGTACGTCGCGGTATACCTGCCGGAAGCGCACAAACGCGCGTCCCCGGTCGGCGCTCTGAGTGCGCATCACGCGCAGTTCGCACGCCGCGTCGGTCAGGCCAAACAGGGCGCCGTACTCGGTCAGGAAGGCCCGTGCTGCGTCTTCTGGTGTGGAGCTGGCATGCAGCCCGGCCGGACGTGGCGCGGGGCGGTCGGGCGGGGTGCCGAAGAAGCGCACCATGCCGGTCTGGGAATGGTAGGAGATGCGAGCCTGGCCCCCGCTGGCCTCCCGCAAGCGCCTGAGCAGGGCCGGCGCTGTGCCCTCCTGCGCAGGCAGCGTCGGCGTGGCCGCGACGGCCGAGGGTGGCTGACCCGCGACCAGGAGCGACACACACAGGGCAAGGCAGAGTAGCAAAGAGCGCGGAACGGCGGAGCGACCCTTCATGGCGTTACCCCCCTTGCAGCTGGATTCTAGCGCAGAGGCCAGGACCAAACGACGCCGACCGATGTCCATGCGCCGTTGGCTGGGAGTCGGCTGCGTCTATTATAGCATATGATCCGTCTGGACCACGGCTCGCGTGGGGGCGTTTTGCCGCAGCGCTCACCTGTGCTATAATGCCCGCCAGTGCCCCGCCAGGGGTGGATTGCACGGGGCCAGCAACGAATGTTCTCTCGAGGGCGAGAAGTGACTGTGGATGCCAGTGCCTATGCAGCGAACCTCACGCAGGCAGACTCCGATCTCCTGAAACGAATAAGACAAGCCCTGCCGATTCTGGCGGACATCAGCCGTAGCGACTTGCTGCTGTACGTGCCGGCAGGTGCGCAAGAAGCCGAGGTTCTTGACCAGGCCAGACCACACTCGCTCTTTCCGCTCTTCAAAGAGGATCTGATCGGGACGCGGGTGGACGCTCATAGCGCCCCCTGGGTCTTCAGCGCGCTGTCCCGGACGACCCTGCAGCGCGGCGTGCAGAGCGGCACAGTGCGCGACGCGCCCATCGTACGTGAGGTGTTGCCAGTGCTGGGCAGCGACGGCCACGCCCTGGCAGCTCTGAGCATTGAGACCAACCTGCTGGCACACGAACGCCATCGCCGTCGCGCCAAGGAGTTCCGTAAGGCTCTGCGGCAGTTGCAGGAGATGGCGCTGCGCGGGGAACTGGTCAACGCAGAAGGACTGACACCCTTTGGCGAGCACGATGGCATCGTGTTGGTGGACACGCACCGCAACGTACGCTATACCAGCGGCATCGCCGCCAACCTATTCCGCCGCATCGGTTACATGGGCAACCTGCTCGACCGCAGCCTCGACTCGCTCGACACGGTCGACTCCGAGGTAGTAGACGAGACGCTGAGCCATGGAGCATGCGTCCAACGCGAGACCGAGCAGCGCGGGCGCATCTGGATGCGCAAAGCCATTCCGATCTACGTGCCTAAACGGTCGTGGCAGTGGCTGGCGCGGCGTCGCGCCGACCCGGAAGTGCCCGGCCCGCCGGGCACGGTGCCCGTGGGCGTGGTGCTGGCCGTGCACGACGACACGTCGGCGCGCGACAAGGAGCGCGAGCTGAAGGCCAAGCTTGCCATGATCCAGGAAGTCCACCATCGCGTCAAGAACAACCTGCAGTCGATCGCGTCTCTGCTGCGCTTGCAGGCGCGCCGCAGCGCCTCGGCCGAGGTGCGGCAGGCCCTGACCGACACAGTCAACCGCATCCTGAGCGTGGCGGTGGTGCACGAGTTCCTGTCGTACAACACGGGTAGCGTGATCAACCTGCTTGAAGTGGCGCAACGTATCGCGGGCCAGATGTCGCAGAGCGTAGTGGATCCTACCAAGACGATCCAGTTCCGAGTCACGGGCCAGGCCATCTACCTGTCTTCGCAGCAGGCCACCGCCTGTGCTCTGGTGATCAATGAGCTCTTGCAGAACGCCGTGGAACACGGCTTTGAACAGCGCAGCAAAGGCACGGTCGACGTGGCGCTGACCGACGACGGCGAGTGGGTCGGCATCGAAATCTACGACGACGGCGCCGGTCTGCCGCAGGAATTCCAGCTTGGCGAGGACAGCGGCCTGGGACTGCGCATCGTGCGGATGCTGGTCGAAGGTGACCTGAAAGGCAAGTTCGAAATCCGTGGGGATCAGACGCCTGTCTCTGGCAGCGAAGCCGGCGTCAAAGCCGTGGTGGCTTTCCCCAAGACATCTCTGGGAGGTGCAAGGAATTGAACCGAAAGCGTATCCTGATTGCAGACGACGAATCCTTGATTCTGATGGATCTGCGCGAGATGCTCTCCAACCTGGGCTACCTGATCGTGGGTGAAGCCAGCGACGGCGTGAGCGCGGTCAACATGGCGCGCGAGTTGAAACCGGACCTTGTCATCATGGACGTGATGATGCCAGCGATGGATGGTATCGAAGCAGCCAAGCTGCTCACGGCGGAAAGGATCGCGCCCGTGCTTCTTCTCACCGCCTACAGCCAGGAGGACCTGGTCGAGCGGGCCAAGGAAGCGGGCGTGGTGGGCTACCTGGTCAAGCCATTCCGTGAATCCAACCTGGCCCCGGCCATCGAAGTCACTCTGGCCCGCTTTGAGGAGTTCCAGACGCTGCAGAAAGAAGTGGCTGACCTCAAGGAGACGCTCGAGACGCGCAAGCTGGTGGACCGGGCCAAGGGCATCCTCATGGCGACGCAGGGCCTGAGCGAGCAGGACGCGTTCCGCCGCATCCAGAAGATGAGCATGAACACGCGCCGCCCGATGAAAGAGATCGCCGAGGCAGTCATCCTCGCCAGCGAGGTCAGGGAGTAGCGCAACAGCCTCCCCAGGGTGGCGCCGTGCCCGTAGGTGAGCGCGCGGGAGCCACCCTGTGAGGCGTTGTGCCGCAACGCAACGTCGCGCTGAGCAAGAGCGGGGGTGCAGGGCGATGACGACTGGGGTGGATACTAGCCGCCCACAGTGGACAGGTGGCGGACAATGAGCGCACGTTGGGTGCAGCGCCTGTGCAGAGCCCTTTTGGGGCTCGCAGGGCTGGCGCTGGTTGCGGCGCTGGGTCTGGCCCTGGCCTGGTTGCCCTGGAAGTGGGCGGCGGTCCTCATCGTCGGGTGCGCAGCCGCGCTGGTGCTGCTCGTGCGGCCCGAGCTTACGTTGGTCTTGCTGGCATTCGCCGTGCCGTTCGGCTCGATTCGTGAGCTGCCGCTGGGCCCGGTCAACGTAGGTGCCGCCGAACTGCTAATGGGGATCCTGCTGGCGGCCTGGCTGGCGCGCATGGTGGCCGCGCGCCGCATCGTGATTCCACGAGCGCCTCTGCTCGTTCCTCTGCTGGTCTTTCTGGGAGCGATCTCCTTCTCGACCCTCGCGTCGGTCTCCCTGGAATTGAGCGCCAAGGAGATCGTCAAGTGGGTCGAGGTGCTGATCATCTACCTCTTCATGGCGAGCCTCATCCCTACCGAGGTACCTCAGTCTACGGGAGGGTTGGACTGGACGGTCTTGGCCCTGCTCGCGGCCGGCAGCGCCGAGGCGCTGGTGGGCGTCTATCAGTTCCTCCTGCGCGTGGGGCCAGAAGGGTTCGTACTGTTTGGTCGGTTCATGCGCGCCTACGGGCACTTTGCGCAGCCCAACCCCTTTGCCGGCTACCTGGGACTGGGCATTCCCCTGGCCTACGCCCTCACGCTGGAGGGTCTGCAGGTCTGGCCGCAACTGGCGGCCCAGGCACGCTCCGGCCTGCGCCAGGCTCTCGTGCAGGCATTGCCGTACGCGGCAGCGCTGGCCGCCCTGGGCATCATGTCGACGGCCATGTTGATGAGCTGGTCGCGCGGAGCCTGGGTGGGCCTGGCTGCGGCGCTGGTCATGGTCACCGTGGTGCGCAGCCGGCGCGCGCTAGCGATGGCCGTCGCCCTAGGGCTGGTGCTAAGCTACGTGCTCCTCATTGGTGGTGCCAAGTACCTCCCGCCTGCGCTGGTGCAGCGCGTTTCCGATTTCCTGCCCTACGTGGGCGGCGTCGACGTGCGCGCCGTGCAGGTCACCGACGCCAACTTTGCCGTGGTGGAGCGCATGGCGCACTGGCTGGCGGCGGTGGGCATGTTTAGTGACCACCCCTGGCTGGGGGTGGGCATCGGCAACTACCCGGAGGCATACTCGCGATATGCCATCGGCCGCTGGCGTGACCCCCTGGGCCATGCCCACAACTACTACCTTAACATCGCGGCTGAGGCAGGTGTGGTAGGTCTGCTGGCCTATCTGCTGCTCTTTGGTGCGTGCCTGTACTACGCCTGGCGCGTCGTCCAGCGCGCGCGTGGCTGTGGGCGCGCGCTGGCGCTGGGTGCGCTGGGCGCGCTCGTGCACCTCTCGGTCCACAGCCTGTTCGATAACCTGTGGGTGCACAGTATGAACGTCCAACTGGGGCTCGTGCTCGGCTTGCTGGCAATGGCCGACGCGAGTGCGGGTGCCTGCGATGCGCATCGGGATTGACTATACCGCCGCCGTGCGCCAGGGTGCAGGCATTGGGCGCTACACGCGGCAGCTCGTGCAGGCCCTGCTCGAACTGGATCGCGACAACTCGTACGTGTTGCTGGCTGCAACCGGTGGAGCGCACGGGCCCTCGGCGGCCTGGCCGCAGGTCGGGGAACGTCTGGCTCCCGTGCGCCAGGTGAGGATGCCTGTCTCGGACCGCACGCTTAACGTGCTCTGGCACCGCCTGCAGTTGCCCCTGTGGGCAGAGTGGGCCAGCGGACCACTGGACATCCTGCACTCGCCCGATTTTGCGCTGCCGCCGGTACGACGCGCGCGGACCATCCTCACGGTGCACGATCTGTCCTTCATGCGCGTGCCCGAGTGCTCCGATCCGCGCCTGCGTGCCTACCTGCTGCGCGTGGTGCCCGCCAGCGTGCGCCGCGCCGACGCCGTGTTGGCCGATTCCGAGTCGACGCGCAGGGATGTGATCGAGCTGCTGGGGGTGGACCCTGCGCGCGTGGAGGTGGTCTACGCCGGGGTGGAGCAGCGCTTCCAGCGCGTGCGTGATGCGCAGACGCTGCAGGCGGTGCGCAGCCGCTACCATCTGCCTGCGCACTTTGTTCTGGGCGTGGGCACGCTGCAGCCGCGCAAGAATTTCGAGCGGCTGATCGAGGGCTTCTCGCGCGTGCGCGATGCCGTGCCTGCCGAGACCCATCTGGTGATCGCTGGTGGCGTGGGTTGGCTGTATGAGGGGATCTACCGGCGCATTGAGGAGCTCGGCCTGCAGGAGGCGGTGTACCTGCTGGGCTACGTCGCCGATGAGGACCTACCTGCACTGTACAGCCTGGCCGACGTGTTTGCCTTTCCATCGCTGTACGAGGGCTTTGGCCTGCCGCCGCTGGAGGCGATGGCCTGCGGGGCGCCCGTCGTCTGCTCGAATGCCTCGTCGTTGCCCGAGGTGGTGGGCCAGGCCGCTTTGACGGTGGACCCCCTGGACGTGGACGCGCTGGCCGATGCGCTGCTGCGCGTGCTGAGCGAAGAATCGCTGCGTGCTGAGTTGACACAGAGAGGTCTGGCGCAGGCCAGAGGTTTCTCCTGGGAGCAGGCCGCGGCCACGTTGCTGGACGTGTACCGGCGCACTGCCTGACCGACAAAACAAAGAGACCTGGTTCTGTCGCCAAAACCAGGTCCCGCGTGTTCTCGGTCAGGACCTAGGGTGTTAGGATCTTTTCGCTCGTGCTGGGTCTGCCAGTCGGGCCGGCTGCGCTGGCCGAGGTTGGCACGATGGTCTGGGCCCGGGCCCGAATCTCCCGCAGGCGCTGAGCAGTCTCGGGGCGCTTCTGCTCTTCCAGGTCCTGGGCCAGCGCCTCCAAAATCTCCAGGAAGTTGGCGTCCCATTCGCCCTGGCGCTCGCGCAACATCTTTTCCGTGCCCTGTGGGTACTCCTGCGCCAGTAGATCGTTGACAAACCTGACTTCCGGTGGCAGGCTCTCCTGCAGCAGCTTCAGGATGGCCGCATTGATGGCCTGCAGCTTTTGCGCTTCCTCGGTCTTGCCCTTGTGTTGGGCATCGCGCAGTGCCCCGCCTACGATGGACAGGAAGAACGAGTCGATCTCCTCTTTCCTCTGCCGCACAAGTGGCAGCGGGTCCGAACTGGCCAGCAGCTCCTGCAGGAACTTGAGCTTCGCGTCCTGCACGGCCAAGGCTTCCTTGTCCAGTTGCTCGGTCATCTCCAGCAGGTTGGTGCGCAGCGCGCGTAGGGCTTCGGCTTCCTCGGGCGTAGCCTTGGCGATGCGCCCGGTTAACTCCTCGAAGAAGGCATAGTTGAGCAGAGGACGGTTATAGAGCACATAGGCCCAGCGCGCGTCCTTGTCCTTGGCAGCCAGGATGCGGTCGACCAACACGCTGGGGGGCGTGTCGTCAGGCAGCGGCTCGGGCAGGCTGGTAGGCAGTCGCGCCAGCAGGGCGTCGCGCAGCTTGAGCAGCTTCTCGGCTAGCTCCGTCTGCCCCGCGCCAGCGCTGCCCTCGGCGGAGGCCGCCAGGGTCAGGAAGAACTGGTAGTCGATGCGCTGCTTGTTCTGCTCGACCAGCGCGTTGAGGGCTGTCTCGTCGTCCAGGGCTCTCAGCAAGTCCTGCACTAGTTGGCCGCGCAGCCGTTGCTCCTCCATCATCTCCTTGGTAATGCCGTCCGCTTGCAGAATCTCGTCGATCAGGCCTTGCATGGTCAGTACAGTGCGAGGGTTGAGGAAATAGCCCTTGCGCTCCCCCGCAGGCACCGCGCTCATCAGGGCGCTGAGCATGCTGCCGGTCAGCTTTTCCCGCTCTGCCATGGGCAGGTTCAATTCGGGTGGGATGAAGAACAGGAGGAATTCCTTCTGTGGGTCGTGGTAAAGCAGGGGTGCGCTCACGCGCCCGGGCGCGCCGCAGGACGGGCAGGTGACTGTGTTCAGTCCCCCGCGCAGCAGGAGGCTCTTGAGCCGGGGCTCCATTTGCACGTCGATGATGCTGAATACCTGCGCCGCGTACTTGGCGCCGCACTTGGGGCAGGTGATCTGGATTGGCAAGGTTGGTACCATCAAAACTCCTCTTCAGAGCCACGTCGCCGTGGCCTCTATGATGTGGACGGGAGATTATAGCCCGAAAAGCCGAGTTTGCCAAAGCGCAGCACGCCCTCACCCCGGCCCCTCTCCCACGACTAATGGCAGGGGAAGGCCACATGGCCAATTAGCGCCAGGGCCGCTGCTTGTCGATTTCGCGCACCTGGCGTAGAATGGGCTTGGCTCCGGCTGTGATCGCAGTGGGGATGCCGGCTGACCTCCAACGCAGCAAGCAGCACAAGTGCATGCGCTCTGGCCCAGGAGCTGAGGGCGGCCCGGCCCGTAAGGCAAGCGCCCCTGGCGCGTCTTGCTTGCAGACTACAAGAGGAGGATTGCGCATGAGACTCAAGGTGATGGCTTCCCTGCTGTTGACTGTAGCGCTGCTGGTTGCCTGTGGCGGAGGCAAACCCGCCAGCAACCCGCCACCAGCCAAGGAATCTACCAAGGCGGCCCCCGTTGTGCAGCCTACGTCCAAGCCAGCGGTCGAACCGACCCAGCTTTCCGAAGAGTACGGTTTTGACCAGTCGTCGAACCTCGCCAGACTGAGCAGCTACCGCGTCCGCTATGTCTGGCAGTGGCAGGACACCAAGGATGGCAAGACCGAGACCGGTTCCTGGGACCTGACGGAGGAATTCACCCAGGAAGGGCCGGCGCGCCGCACGGTGTGGAGTGGCACCAACGCGGCCGGCGAAGCGGGCCAGGGTGCCGTCGAGATCATCCAGATCGGCAACGAGAGCTACATGAAGACCGGCAACGAGTGGATCGCCATGACCAGCAACGAAAACGTGTTCCAGGGCAACGCCTTCCTGTCCGATCCGCTGGGCTTGGTCTCCAGTACGCGTGGCAAGCTCGTTAAACGCGGCGAGTCGGTCAACGGCGTTTCGGCGGACCACTATACCTTTGACGAGAGCACCATCGCCGGGCTGACGACTCTGGGCAGTGTCGCCAAGGCCAAGGGCGACGTGTGGATCTCGCCCGAGCTTAACGTCGTGGTCAAGTACGTCGTGCACTATGAGGGCCAGCAGCTCAAGGTGGGCGGCGGCGACAACGGCATCCTCGACGTGGCGTTGGACCTGACCGACGTCAACAAGCCCATCAGCATCAAAGCGCCAGAAGGCGTCAAACCCGCCATGCCTGAGGACATTCCGCTCATGGAAGGCGCGACGGATGTGACCGCCGTCTCCGGCATCGTCAGCTTCAAGACTGACAAGAGCGTGGCCGACGTCGCCGCCTACTACGAGCAGGCCATGCCCGGCCAGGGCTGGACCAAGGAAGAGGGCGGCATCGCGGGCATGCTCTCCTTCGCCAAAGGCGAGCGCAAGGCCACCGTCGTGATCCAGGGCGAAGTGAGCGGCAAGACCTCTGTTACCATCATGGCGCAGTAGCAGACAGCACGCAGGCTCTGCTGGCGAAGAAACAGCAACGGGATTGGGCATCTGCTCAATCCCGTTGCTGGTTTCCGTGGCGACTGCGGCTGCAGCTAGTCGTGCGCCAGCGTCAATGCCCAGACAGCGCCCGCGCCGCCGTCCAGCAGGGCCTGGGCGCAGGCGCGCAGCGTGGCGCCCGTGGTGAGCACGTCGTCGATCAGTAGCACGGGCTTGCCGCGCAGGCTGTCGTCACCACAGCGAAAGGCGTTGCGCACGTTCTCGGCGCGTCGGGCGGCATCCAGGCCCACTTGAGGCAGCGTGGGCGCGACGCGCAGCAGCGTGCGCTCGGCCACGGGCAGCCCGGTGTGCCGCGCCAGCTCGCGTGCCAGCAGCGCCGACTGGTTGTAGCCACGCTCGCGCAGGCGCGCCTGGTGCAGCGCCACGGGCACAATCACGCCCACCGGCCAGGGATCGGCGCTCCAGGAATCGTACAACACCTCGCCCAACGTCGGCGCCAGCGCGCGCAACCCCCCGTACTTGAAGGCGTGAATCGCTTTGCGCAGCGGACCCTCGAAGTGGGCCGCGGCCCGCGCTCCCCGCAGCGGCCAGACGTCCTCCAGGAACGATGGCCAGGGCGGTTCGTAGAACAGGATCTCGTCCAGGCAGGCCGGACACAACCAGGCTCCGCTCGCATGACAAGCCACGCAGTGCGGCGGGAACAGGAGGTTGAGCAGCACCTCGGGCCAAGATCCGTGACGTGTGGCTGAGGGGCGTGAAGAGTCCATGGCGAGGGAAGAGCGCCCGCTCAAGGCTGGGGCGGCTTGCCCAGATCGAAGGTCACGCACGGTGACCAGGGCAAGAGGCTGCTGCGGAAGGTCCAGCGCACGTCTTGCGACCTGGCGGGGATCTGGTAGGCGACAGCACCGCGTGCCTGCTGGCCGACGTCCATCTCGCCTTCCGGTACGGTCCACTGCCGCTCGCGCTGCGCCAGCACGGTGGCGGCGACGTCCGGCGGGTAGCTGCGGCCGGCGCTCTCCAAGAGGGCCTGCTTCTCGGGCATTATGAAGCGGATGGTGCGGCTGGCGTTTTCCAGCGTCAGCTCCACCGCGCAGAAAGTCTGGCCGGGCTGCGGCTGGCGCCACTCGTCCGCGGGCAACACGGAGAAACTGTGCACCGTCACGCGCCAGCCTGCCACCTCGGCTGTCTCGCCAATGGCGTAGAGACGCGTGGCTGCGGGCTGCGCCAAGCAGCCCGCGCAGGCCAGCAGGAGCGCCAATGCCACGAGGGCTGCCGCCCGGTTCGATTTTGTGTGACGCAACGAAGGCTGGCTGACCATCGGCGCATATTATCGCATAGAAGCCCCATCCCGTCAAAGCGGCCTCTGTACACGACTTTTGCGAAAGGGAACGAATCACGCGAGAAACCATCAACAGATGGCTTGGTACAATTCGTCTCCTTTCGCGAGATTCGTGTACTCCTGATCTGTGCTATAATAGCGGTGTTGACAAACCTTGCCAGGAGAACTAGCCAATATGCAGCGTGTGCTTCTGATAGTGGGCCTGATCGCCCTGACTGCCGCGGCCTTGCTGACCGCCGGGTCTGTGTTCCTGCGGGGTGCGCCCAAGGTGGAGGTCTTGCCCCTGGATCCCGAAGTCTTGAGTTGGCAGGCGACATTGCTCAAGCCGACCACGTCCCCGGCGGCAGCTTCGGCCACAAAGGTGTCCGCCATTGGCTGGGTCTCGATTGCCACGCTGCAGCAAGGTCTGGACGGCTATGATGGTGCCAGCGACACCGGCATGGATTTCTACCTGCCCAACGCCAACTCCTGCCAGGCCCCAAGCCTCTCGGCGCGCGCAGGCAACAAGGCGGCCATGCTGCTGCGCTTTGACCTGACGCGCCTGCCTGCACGGGTCGTCGGTCTGGGTCAGGACGCGCTCATCCGCCAGGCGACGCTCAGCTTCTACGTGGTGCAGGGGCGTTCGGACACGCGCCTGAGCCTCTTTCTCCCCCTGCGCGATTGGGACCCATGTGCCACGACGTGGAACGTGCCGTGGTCCAAGCCCGGCGCGGACGGCAGCCAGGACCGTGCCATGGAGCCCTTGCGTGAGTGGACTACGGTCAAGTCCCAGGGCTGGATCGACGTGGACATCACGCCTCAGGTGCAGGAGTGGCTGCGCGACCCCGACCACAACTATGGCCTGCTGCTCAAGTCCTTTGAGGAACGCTGGCCGTCCAACGAGATCATCTTCTCCAGCGATCACCCGGCGGCGAGCTCGCGCCCCAAGCTGACCATCAAGTACGAGGTCGTCCCACCCCGCCCTTCGCCTACACCTACGCTCATGGCCACGCCCACCGTGGAGCCCACTGCCACGGCCACTCCCGAGCCGACGGCCACGCCGCTCCAGCCGCTGGGTCCACGCGTGATCGAGCTGCGCTGGCACGAGCGGATGAACACGGGCAACGCCTATCCTGTCACTGTTGTCTTCCGGCCCGAGGGGCCACCCGCTGCGCTGCCGCCGGGCGTAGGGTCCTACTGGTTCACTGTTGCGGCCCACCTGACCGCGCCCAGCTTCGAGGTGGATGCGGTCTCTGCCGAGGAACAGGTTCTGGAGGACGCGAACGGCGCGCTGACCTGGACGTGGACTGTGCGGCCGCGCGCGGCAGGATCGCAGATCCTGTCGTTCGACCTGCTTTTCCTGCGTGCCCTCGCGCTGGGGACGGGCTCTGAGCCTGGGATGTGGTACTGCACCAGGACTGCCGCGGTCGGTCGGACCTATGCCACCTGGGCGCAGGTCAACCGGGTGCGCAATGAGCTGGCTCTGTTTGGCATGTTCTGTGTCATTTTGTGGTACGCCTGGAGAAGACTGAAGCGCGAAAAGTGAAGTGTGAAGAGTGAACTGCTACTTCATGTTTCACGAGGCACGTTTCACGAGTTGCATGGCTCGGGAAGTCTCGTTGTCTACTCCACTGCGCGCGTTGATACTGGAAGATCAGCCAACAGATGCGGAGTTGTTGGTTCACGAGTCGCGACGCGCCGGTTTCGACCCGCAGGTGCAGCGCGTGGATGCCGAATCCGAATTTGTGACGCATCTGGACCCGGCGCTCGACGTGATCCTGGCCGACAATGCGCTGCCGCAGTTCGATGTGCTGCGTGCCATGCAGCTCTTGCGGGAGCGAGGTCCCGACATTCCCTACATCGTCGTCACCGGCTCGATTGGGGATGAAGCGGCCGCCGGCTGCATCCTGCACGGAGCGGCTGACTTTCTGCTCACGGACCGCCTGGCGCGGCTGGGCGCGGCTGTTGCCCAGGCCCTAGGGCAGAGGCGCTTGCGCCATGAGAAGCGCCATGCGGAGGCCGACCTGCGCGTCTGTGGAGCGATACAGGACATCACCGAGCGCAAGCGGGCCGAGGAGCTGCTGCTGCAGTTCAACCGCGCGCTGATGGTGCCGAGCCGCTGCAACGAGGTATTGGTACGCGCCACGGATGAGCTGGTGCTGCTGCGTGAGGTCTGCCACCTACTGGTCGAGACCGGCGGCTTTCGCCTGGCCTGGGTGGGTTTTGCCCAGCAAGATGTGCAGAAGAGCATCCACCCCGTGGCGTACGCTGGCTTTGAGGAAGGGTACTTGGACCTCGAACTCCACCTGGGCTGATACGCCACACGGTCGTGAGTCCACCGGCACGGCCATCCGCACGCGCGTCTCCGCCGTTTGCAGGGACACTCTCACCAACCCGGCGTTCGCCCCTTGGCGCAACGATGCCATCCGGCGGGGCTATGCCTCGGCGTTGGCGCTGCTACTCACCGCTGGCGATGAGGTGCTGGGGGTTCTTATCATCTATGCCAGTCGCCCCGACGTTTTTGACGTCGCGGAGGTCAGGCTGCTGATCGAGCTGGCCGGCAATCTGGCGTATGGCATCGCGAACCTGCGCGCTCGCACCAGGGGAGGGGCCGAGGCCAGGGCCTGATTTGCCGCCAATCGGAAAGCGTGCTATGATGTAAGCCAAATGGATAAATCCGGCGTGCGGTGGTGCCGCCGACGGCTCGTGGTACTGAGCGACGGTCTCCAGGCCGGAGGTCGTCGCTTTAGTCTTTTTTGAGCAACCGAGGAGGAATCATGACTGAGCGCGCAACTGGGGTCGTCGAGAGAGCCAGGGTGGATCAGGTGCAGTTCATCAGTCTGCAATTGACCGACATTTTCGGTGCAGTGAAGAATGTGACAATCCCTGTGGAGCGCCTGCCTGCTGCACTGGAGGGGGGCGTCAACTTTGATGGCTCATCGATCGAGGGCCTGGCGCGCATCGCCGAAAGCGACATGGCGCTGCGCCCTGACCCTGGCACCTACTGTGTCCTGCCCTGGACGACAGCTCAGGAGCGCACGGCCCGTCTGATTTGCGACGTGTATGACATGGCCGGGCAACCCTTTGCGGGCGACCCGCGTTACATCCTCAAGCGCACCCTGGCCCAGGCGCGCCAGATGGGCTATGCCTTCGACACCGGGGCCGAGCTGGAGTTCTTCCTGTTTCGCATGAATGGGGAAGCGCGCATCAGCCCTGTGCCACAGGACGTGGGCAGCTACTTTGATTTTTCGCCGCGAGACCTGGCCTCGCAGGTGCGCAACGGGATCGCCCTGGCTTGCAAGGCGATGGGCATCGAGGTGGAAGCAGCGCACCACGAGGTGGCCCCTGGCCAGCACGAGATCGACTTCCATTACTCGGATGCCCTGGCTAGCGCCGATGCCGTCATGACGCTGCGCTACACCATCAAGGCTGTGGCCCAGAGCGAGGGTGTCTATGCCACGTTCATGCCCAAGCCGCTCTTTGGCGTCAACGGTTCAGGCATGCATACCCATCAGAGCCTCACCACGCTCGATGGCCGCAACGCCTTTTACGACGCGGCCGATCCTTACCATCTGTCGCACCTGGCCTACAACTATGTCGCGGGGCAGATGGCCCATGCACGCGCCATGGCGGCGGTCGTCGCGCCCACAGTCAACTCCTACAAGCGCCTGGTGCCGGGCTACGAGGCCCCTTCCTACATCTGCTGGGGTCAGGTCAACCGCTCTGCGCTGATCCGCATTCCGGGCTGCCTGCCCGGTCTAGGCCAGTCTTCGGCGCGCTGCGAGCTGCGCTGCCCCGACGCCAGCGCCAACCCCTACCTGGCCTTTGCGGTCATGCTCGCCACAGGGCTGGACGGCATCCGGCGCGACCTGCTGCCTCCGCCGCCTGTGGAGGAGAACGTCTACGAGTTCGACGCAGGTCAGTTGCGCTCTCACGAGATCGCCTCGCTGCCGGGCACGTTGGATGAAGCGCTGCAGGAGATGGAGCAGGATGAAGTCATCGCTCAGGCCCTGGGCGAGCACACCTTCCGCCGCTACCTGGAGGCCAAGCGCCGCGAGTGGGACGAATATCGCATCCAGGTCACGCCCTGGGAGTTGGACCGGTATCTCACGACGCTGTAGGGCGCAGATTGCGCGCTGTTCTTACCATCTCCAGGAACTCGGCCAGGATCATGGCCGTCGCGCCCCACACCCTCTGGTCTCCCACCGGGTATATGGGGATCTCGTAGCGCTGCCCATCGCGTTCGTGGACCTCGATGCGGCGCGTGGCGGGGTCCAGCAGGCGATCTAGCGAGGCCTCAAGCACCTGTGCCACCTCATTGGGGTCCGGGCGCAGGGCAAAAGCGCGCGGTGTGTGGCCCACGTAGGCATGCACGCAAAACTGACTGACAGGGATGTAGAGCGGAGTGAGCGCCCCCAGAATCTCGACAGCCTGCGGAGCGATGCCTAGCTCTTCCTGCGTCTCACGCAGAGCAGTCTCAGCGAACGAGCGATCCTGGGGCTCGCGCGCGCCGCCGGGCAGCGAGACCTGGCCTCTGTGCGACTCGCCGCGTCCAGTGCGCAGAGTCAGCGGCAGGCGGAGCTGTCCGGCGCGCGGGTAGAGCAGCACCAACACCGCGCCCTCATGGGGACAGTGTAGTGGCAGGTCGGGCCGGTCCCCCGGACGGGGTCGTGGGGACATGCTCTGGCGGGCCGCGTGGCCGGGCAGCGGGAGCTGCAGCGCCGCGCGCACCGTCTCCAGGGTCACGTGGGATGAGCCAGCCATGGTGGCATTCTACTGTGGTGCTTCTGTTTCCACAAACCGCTGCCAAGGGCATCGAATAACCTTCCCGGAAGGTGGCACCGCGACTCCTGCCGGTGCTTGCCGGAGGACTTGTTCAGGAAGGCTCTTCGACACACTCCGCTGCCGCGATTTGTGTGCATGTGTGGCTCTGCCTATGATGGACTCGTTTTGGCAAGCGCCCGCCGAGCGAGGGCGGTCGAGCAGGGGACAGAACGTTGCACGTCCAGGCACGCACAAATCATCGAGGAGAATGTGACGATGCAGAAAGACGAATTGGACCAATTGTGTATCAACACGATTCGCACGCTGACCATGGACGCCGTGGAGCAGGCCAAGTCCGGGCATCCGGGCATGCCCATGGGCGCGGCCAGCATGGCCTACGTGCTGTGGACGCGCTTCCTCAGGCACAATCCTGTGGACCCCACCTGGCCGGACCGCGACCGATTTGTGCTCTCGGCCGGCCACGGCTGCATGCTGCTCTATAGCTTGCTGCACCTGACGGGCTATGATCTGTCGCTGGATGAGATCAAGCGCTTCCGCCAGTGGGGCAGCAAGGCCCCCGGGCACCCCGAGTTCGGAGTGACTCCAGGCGTGGAGACCACCACGGGCCCGCTGGGGCAGGGCTTTGCCATGGCAGTAGGCATGGCCATGGCCGAGCGCATGCTGGCGGCGCGCTTCAACCAGCCTGGACACACGATTGTGGACCACCGCACCTACTCGATCGCGGGCGACGGTTGCCTCATGGAAGGTATTAGTGCTGAGGCCGCCTCGTTGGCGGGCCACCTTCATCTGGGCAGACTGATCGTGCTGTACGACGACAACAAGGTTACCATCGAAGGGCCCACCACACTGGCCTTCAGCGAGGACGTGAGCAAGCGCTTTGAGGCCTATGGCTGGCAGGTGCAGCAGGTCGATGGCGATGATACCGCGGCCGTTGCCGCAGCACTCAGCACGGCGCAGGCAGACAAGGAACACCCTTCCCTGGTCGTAGCGCACACCCACATTGCCTTTGGCAGCCCCCACAAGCAGGACACCGCCGAAGCCCACGGCGCACCCCTGGGCGAAGAAGAGATCAAGCTGACCAAGCAGGCCCTGGGCTGGCCGGTGGACAGCAAGTTCTACATCCCGTCGGAGGCCCTGGACCACTTTCGGCGCGCCGTGGAGAGCGGGCGCACGGCGCAGGACGATTGGGAGGCGCGTTTCGCCGGCTACGCCAAAGCCTATCCCCAACTGGCGCAGGAATGGAAGCGCGTGATGGCTGGAGAATTGCCCAAGGACTGGGAGAGCCACTTGCCCGCCTTTGACCCCGCCACGCCGCTGGCCACACGCGAGGCCTCCGGCAAGGTCATCAACGCCCTGGCAGGCCTTGTTCCGGAGCTGGTGGGCGGGTCAGCGGACCTGGCCCCCTCCAACAACACCTACATGACCAGCAAGGGCGATTTCTCGGCCGCAAACCCCGCCGGGCGCAACCTGCACTTTGGCATCCGCGAGCATGCCATGGGCGCGGCGCTCAACGGTCTGAGCCTGCACGGCGGCTTCAGGCCCTATGGCGGGACTTTCCTGGTCTTCGCCGACTATCTACGGCCCGCCATTCGCCTAGCGGCGCTGATGGGGCGACCGGTGACCTACGTCTTCACGCACGACAGCATCGCCGTGGGCGAGGACGGCCCCACGCACGAGCCCATCGAGCAACTGGCCTCGCTGCGCGCCATACCTCGCGTCACGGTGATCCGCCCCGCGGACGCGACCGAAACGGCGGCAGCCTGGAAGGTGGCGCTTCAGCATAAGGGCGGACCGATCGTGTTAGCCCTGGGCCGCCAGAAGCTGCCTGTCATCGACCGCACCAAGTACCCTGCGGCCGACAACCTGTCCAAGGGCGCGTACGTCTTGGCCGAGGCCAACGGTGGCAAGCCGGGGCTAATCCTGATCGCAACGGGCTCCGAGGTCGCCCTGGCGCTCGAGGCGCGCGAGAAGCTTGAACAGCAGGGCGTCGCCACGCGGGTGGTCAGCATGCCGAGTTGGGAGCTGTTTGAGGCCCAGCCGCAAGCCTATCGGGATGCGGTCTTGCCGCCCCAGGTCAAGGCGCGGCTGGCCATCGAGGCGGGCGTCGCGCAAGGCTGGTGCCGCTATACGGGTGAGGCCGGAGACGTGCTGAGCATCGAGCGCTTTGGCGCATCCGCTCCGGGTAAAGTCGTGCTCAAGGAATTTGGCTTCAGCGTCGAGAATGTTGTGGCGCGCGCTCTGGCTTTGCACCGCGAGGCCTAGGCATCGAGAGGCTGTCCAGCAGAGACCCGGTCTTGGTCAGAGCCCGGGTCTCTCGTGCCCGTCTACGCGACGTCGATGCGGTCGGCCGGAGCGGTCTCGAAGCGTAGGACGCGCGCTCCCTCATCCCACGCCGCGTTGACGACGGCCTGCCCATTAGCCAGCACGCGCTGCGGGGCCTGCGACAGCCCGTGGATGATCCACTCACAGCGCGTGTACGCAGGGCGATAGGGGCCCTCGACCTGACGCCTGACGATGAGGCCATGCTGGCCCTGGCGCTGACACTCGAACCTCGTCACGCGCCACTCGCCGCGCCGGTAGGCCAGGCTGTGCCCGTCGTCCTCGTAGAGCCAGCTCTGGTACTCGCCCACGTAGACGTGCAGGGTCAGCACGTCCACGGGCCGCTCGCCCGTGTACTGCATGAGTGGCCAATGGGGCACGACCGCGCCTGCGCGCACAAAGAAGGGGATGCGCTCCGGCGGCGCGCTCACGCTGACCGTGTTCGGCCCGCTGAGCCGTTCGTCCGTCCAGAAATCGAACCACTCGCCCATCGGCAGGTACACCTTGCGCGCGGTGGCCCCCGCCTCGCACACCGGCGCGACCAGCAGCGCATCGCCACACAGGAACTCGTCGTCCAGCGCGCCCACCTGCGGGTCCTCGGGACAGGCCATGGCGAGCGGCCGCACGATGGGTAGCCCGCTCTGCGCGCACTGCCAGACCGCCGTGTACAGGTAGGGCAGCAGGCGGTAGCGCAGCTCGATGGCGCTGCGGCTGCAGCTCAAGTAGGGTTCGCCGAAGGCCCACGGCTCCTGGCTGGGGTTGAGCAACGCGGTGTGGTTGCGGAAAAAGGGCAGGAAAGTGCCCATCTGCGTCCAGCGCACCAGCAGCTCGCCCTGCGCGCCGCCCTCAAAGCCGCCCACATCGGGTCCGGTGAAGGCCAGGCCGGAGAGCCCTGACCCCAGCACCATGGCCATGGTAAGCTTCAGGTGCTCCCAGGTGCTCTGGTTGTCGGCCGTCCAGGCTGTGGCGTAGCGCTGTACTCCGGCCCAGCCCGAACGCGTGAACAGAAAGGGCCGTTCGTCGGGCCGTAGTTTCTGCAGGCCCTCCACAGAGGCGCGGGTCATCTCGAGTCCATAGACGTTGTGCGCCCGGCGGTGGTCGGCGCCTTGCCCATCCCAATTGTGGCGCACACAGTCGGGCAGCGTGTCGCCCTGGGGGCCGATTACGGTGGGCTCGTTCATGTCGTTCCACACGCCGTCGACGCCGGCCTCCAGCAGAGGAGCGTACAGTTCGCCCCACCAGGCACGCACGCGCGGGTTGGTAAAGTCGGGGAAATAGCACTCGCCGGGCCAGACGGGTCCGCCAGCAGGCCTGCCATCCGGGTAGGTGCAGAACATGCCCTGTGCCAGACCCTGAACGCAGACCGGGTAGTGCTTGTCGGCTTTGATGCCGCAGTCGATCATGGCGACGACCTTGAAGCCTTGAGCGTGCAGGCTCCTCAGCATTCCGGGCGGGTCGGGGAAGCGCCGGGGATCCCAGGTGAAGCAGCGGTAGCCGTCCATGTAATGGATGTCGAGGTGCAGCACGTCGCAAGGGATGCAGTGCTGGCGGAACAGGTCCGCGATCTCTCGCACGCGGGCCTCCGGGTAGTAGCTCCAGCGGCTCTGCTGGTAGCCCAGCGCCCACAATGGCGGCAGCGGCATCCGTCCTGTCAGCTCGGTGTAGCGCTCGAGCACGGTTGCCAGGCTCGGGCCGTAGAACAGGTAGTAGCACAGCTCCCCACCCTCGGCGTGGAAAACGAGCTCGTCGGGATTGGCCTTGCCCACGTCGAAACGAGAGTGGTAGGTATTGTCATAGAACACACCATAGGCCTGGCCATGCTGTAGTCCGACGTAGAAGGGGATATTGAGGTAGATGGGGTCTGTGCCGGGCGGATAGCCCTGCGGGTCGCGGTTCCACATTTCGTAGCTGCGTCCGCGCCGCTCCAACGGGAAGGCCTTTTCGCCCAGGCCATAGACGTGCTCTGCGGGCTCCAGCGCGGCCCAGCGGGCTACCTGCGTGCCACGCCAAGCTGCGCCCGCGGTGTCAGCATGGATACGGTGGCCCTGCGCATCGACGAACTCCAGACGGCACGGATGCCTGCTGATGCGGCACGTCAGGCGCTCGGTGCGCAGCTCGATGGCCTGCCCTGTCTCGGCCAGGGTGAAAGGTGCCGGGGCCCACTCCTCGTCGGGCTTGGCAATGGCGTAGGAGTGCGGGGCAGCGAATTCGCCGGAGGGACTCAGCCTGACACGCAGTAGATCGGCCGCCAGCACGTTCACCTGCAGCGCGCCGTTGGCGCAGCGCAACGTGACGTTCTGCCCCTCGCGGCGGTAGCTCAATACGTCGCCCAGGAGAGTAAAGGCGTGGGGCGTGGCAGGTGGCCACTGCAGCTTGGGTTGCGCCGCGAAGAGGCCAGCCAGCCCACGCAGAACTGAACCGTGCGCGCCTGTATCGCTGAACTTGGCTTCGTAGTAGCGGCGGCGCAGTGGATAGACCCCTGCCTGCAGGGCCTTGCCGAGGCCCAGCGTGCGCACACCGGAGATCAGTTTGGCGATAGCGTTCTCGTTGGGAGGCATGGCGGCAAGTCCCTTCTCTGGGGCGGCCTTCCCGAAGGGTCTCGCGGCAACTGCCGGCAGCTATCGTGGCACCACCTTCGGGAAGGTTGTCGATGTCAAACCCTTGGGGTCTTCTCAGGGTCTCCATTGCAGCAATGTGCTGCAGCCATTCAGGATCATGGACACACCGATGACGAAAAGCAGCAGTAATGGCAATGCCTTGCGCATGTGATGCGACTCCTTAATCTGGGATGATTGCTTGCACAAGGGAGACGCCCACAGCCGGCAGGGGGTTCCCGTGGGAATACACTCAACGTCGTTTCTTCTCGGCTTCCTTCTTGAACTCGTCATAGACGCGCTCGACGCTGCCACGGATGCGCCGCTCCATCTCCTCGCGCTGTCCGCGTGGTGCTTCGTAAAAGTCCTGCATCTTGACGCGGTCCACCGTCTCGCGTCGCGTGTAGCCGCTGGAATAGTGCTCGTATACACGCTCGCGCATCCTGGTGATATAGTCGGTCAGCACCTCGGTGGATTTGACGTCGCACGGGTCGCCGCGGCCCGGCAGAATCACGTCCACGTCTTCCATGCTGCGGATGAACTCCAGTGTCTGCAGCCACTTTAAGCTGTTGGCCTGCGCCAACGAGGGGTGTTGACTGCATACCACCACGTCGCCGCTGAAAAGGGTGCGCTCTTTGGGCAGATGCACCATGATATTGGCCGGTGAATGCCCTCCGACGTGGATCAGGCGGAAGATGCGCTCGCCCTTGTAGAGCGTCATGTCACTGGTCAGCGTCAGCTCGGGGAGGACGATGCGAGCCTTGCTTAGGTCGACCGCGCTCGCCTCGCGCTCTTTGTAGTGGCTGATGTAGCGCAGCAGGAATGCCTCATCGTAGCGCTGCATTTCGGCCCAGGTCAATTGGTGAGCAATAGTAGCTGTGGGGAAAAAGCAGTTGCCCAGGACGCGCTCCACCTGATAGTCGGTGTTGATCAAGAAGGAAATGCCCTGCCGGGTGACGGAGCCGATCTTCTTCAGCCAGTCCCAGGCGTCCTTGGGCAGCATGGGCGAGTCGATCAGGATCGCCCCTTCCTCCGTTACGGCAAAGCCAACGTTCCCCGAACGATAGCCGCTCTCAAAGTAGACTCCTTGAGTGATCTCGCGCATTGTTCTTACCCCTGTGTTCGGTCTATCATGCCGAGCGTGTCTTCAGTCATGCGGAGCGTGCCGCAGCGTCATGCTGAGCGCAGCGAAGCATCCGCCCATTCCAGCGCAGCAGCCAGCTTGTCGCCTGGCAGTCCGCCGCCCTGGGCCAGGTGAGGCTGCCCGCCACCGCTGCCGCCGAAGGCCTGGCACGTCCTCTTCAAGAGCGCGGCCATGTCGGCTGCTACGTCGGCGCTGCGCGCAAAGAACAGGCGCGCCTGCGTTCCACCGACGCCCAGCAGGGCGACCGCTCTCTCTTGTTGGGCGAGCTGCAGCGCCAGGACGCGCACCTCTTGCGGATCGCGCTCGGGAAAGGCCTGCACCACGACGCGTGCCCCGTTCCACAGGCCTGCGGCTGCCAGCAGGCGGCTTGCCTCCGACCACAATGCTTCATTCTTCAGGCGGCGCAACTCGCGCCGATTCTCCTCCGCTTCCTGGACCAGGTGCATCACGGCTGCTGGCAGCTCGCGGTCCTTGACGCTAAAGGCCAGTGCCAGCTCGTTGACCGCGGCCGTCTTCCAGCGCAGGTCGTGCAATGCGCGCCAGCCGCAAACGAATTCCACCCGCGTCTCCTGCCCGCGTCGCTCCCACTTGCGGACGGCGATCGAACCCACCTCGCCCGCGCGGGCGCAGTGCGTGCCGCCGCAGGGCGAGCGGTCAAAACCGAGCACCTCCACGATACGGATGTCGTGCTTGACTGAGGGTGCCTTGCGCAGCTCCAGACTGGCCAGCTCCTCGGGGGCCACAAAGCGTGCCGTGATGGGACGATCTTCGACGACGACCTGGTTGGCCAGGTCTTCGACGCGTTCTGTTTCAGCCGCCTCCAGGATAGGGCGGCCCAGATCGATGGTGCACGCATCCTCACCCAGATGGAACGAGACGGTCTGCGCGTCGAGTACCTTGAGGAAAGCCTCGGACAGGATATGCTGCCCGGTGTGCTGCTGCATGTGGTCAAAGCGGCGCGGCCAGTCGATCTGGCCGTGCACGACGCTGCTCTCCAGCCGACCGTGCAACCAGTGCACCACGTCGTAACCGTCCTCCGCCACATCGTGGACTGGCAAGCCGTTCAGCATGCCGTGGTCGCAGGGCTGGCCACCTGAGGTGGGGTAAAAGCAGGTGCGGTCCAAAACGACACCGGTCGTGCCCTTCTCGCCGGGCAGGGTACGCCGCACAGTGGCGTCGAACTCGGTGCAGTACGGGTCATGGTAGTAGAGGCGCTCGGTCATGGGCGTTCCGCTTCTTTTGCAGACTTGCTCCCAGGGGCACACGGCTCGCCCCGGTGCGGCCCCATTATAGCCCCGATGCCTGTTCCGGTCAACCAGCCCAGAACCCTTTTCGACTTGACGAAATGGGCGAGATGGGCTATAATGCAGTCGAATAGCACAAGTGTTCTATCCATAGAGGAGGCAGCATGAGACAGATCACCGTCGCGACCGTGCAGATGGCCCCGCGCCTCAACGAGGTGGAGGCCAACCTCGAGCGCATGGGCAAGTGCGTCGAGGACACCTGCCGCGATCAGAAGGTGGACCTGATCGTCTTCCCGGAACTGGTCACGACCGGCTACGAGTGTGGCGTGCGCTTCACGGACCTGGCCGAGAACGTGCCGGGCCACATCATCAACTACATGGCCAAGCGCGCGGCCGATTTCCGCGTGCACCTGGCCTTTGGGCTGGTAGAGAAGCACAAGGTCGAGAGCGTGATCTATGACTCGGCAGTGTTGATTGACCCACAGGGCGAGCTGCTGACCACCTACCGCAAAGTGCACCTGCGCGGCGAGGAGCGGCTGGCCTTCCGCGCTGGCTACCGCTTTGACGTGGCCGAGACGTCCCTGGGGCCCGTGGGGCTGCTGCTGGGCTGGGACCTGGCGTTCCCCGAGGCGGCGCGCTGCCTGGCGCTCTCGGGCGTCGAGCTGCTGTGCGTCTGCGCCAACTGGGAAAAGCCGCACCAGGCCGAATGGCGCAGCTACGTCTTCGCACGCGCCCTGGAGAACTCGCTCTTTGTGGCCGCCGCGAACCGCACTGGCGACGAGTACGCCTATAGCTTCTTTGGCAACAGTCTGGTCGTGGGTCCGCGCGGCGAGTCGCTCAGCTCGCAGCAGGAGGGCGTGGAGGGCGTCGGCGTGGCCACACTGGACCTGGACGAGGTGCGCAAGAACCGCGAGGACACGCAGTTGCTGCAAGTCCGCCAGCCACGCTCGTATCGTGAGATCGTCAAGATGTACTGAGGCATGTGGCGTGTCTCGGGGGCAGCTCTTGCCATAGTGCCGGCAGTGCACGGTCGCGAAACACGAAACGCGGACCAGTCACCTAGAAGTGGTAGGTCTCGATCAGCTTTTTCTCCGGTCCTTCAATCGAGGCTTCCACCTCGATGTAAGGTTCCAGGCCGGAGCCGCTGAGCTTCTCGCGCAGAAGTTCGTCGACCTGGAAGATGCCGGCCGAGTTGGTCATGATTACTCGCAGGCGCACCGGCTTTTTTTCGCCGCGCTCGATCACCATGTTGTCGATGGCCGCCGCCGAGACCGAGTGGATGTTGAGCTCGCCGGCCTCAAAGGGGATGCGCGAGCGGCCCTTGGCCATGTCCAGCGCGTCGGCCACGCGCACAATGCCTGCCTCGGGTGTGAGAGGGTGCCCGCCTGAACGGTGCGAGATGATGGCGTGCAGCACTTCGCAGCGCAGCACCGTGGCAATCGGCACGTCGTAGACGCCCGCCAACAGCTCCCTGATCAACGGCTGCGCCACGAACAGGCTGAAGCGTTCGTGGTCCTCGCGATGGATCGACATGCCCACGTCGTGCAACAGCGAGGCCAGCACGACGACTACTTCGGCGTCCTCATTTCCCAGGCCATAGTCACGCACCACACCGGGCTTGACTCCGGCTTCTACCAGCAGGCGCAACAGTTTGAGCGCGATGTTGGCGATGATGCGCACGTGCACCGGGCCGTGGTCCGTCATGCGCAGGCGATCCACTGCGTTGACGTTGCACACGCGCCAGAGGGTCTGCAGCTCGGCGTGCTCGTTGATGCGCGCCACGATCTGCGCCAGCTTGGGGTTGTGGCGCGCCGGAAGGCGCAGTTCCACCGGGTGCTCCAGCAATTCCTTGACGGACACCGGGACATCCGGTGCGGTCTCCTGGACCTGGGTTTCCTCTTTTGGCATTCGGCTACTCCTTTGCGCTGCGGATGGCCTGGGAGGCCAGGCGGTCGACGCGCTCGTTCTGTGGGTCACCAACGTGGCCGCGCACCCACTGCCAGTGCACCTCGTGCTGCTGGGTCAGCGCGTGCAGCTTTTGCCACAGGTCGACGTTGAGCACCGGCCTCTTGTCGCTCTTGATCCAGCCGCGCGCGATCCAACGCGGCAGCCACTCTGTGATGCCCCTCTGCAGGTATTCAGAATCGGTGTGCAGCTCGACCAGGCAATGGCCCTTGAGGGCTTCGAGGGCGGCAATGGCGGCCTGCAGTTCCATGCGGTTGTTGGTCGTGTGGGACTCGTGGCCAGTCAGGATCTTCTCGTGTCCGCAGTAGCTCAAGAGGGCGGCCCAGCCTCCCGGACCCGGATTCGGTTCACAGGCACCGTCGGTGTGGATGGTCACGGCCGGCTTGCCCATGGCGTCAGACCCGCTCGATCAGAGGGATCACTTGCTCCAGGGAGTAGATCATGGTCAGGTGGCGATAGGGCGCGGGTACGCCATCGGGCGGGACGGGCGAGCGCACTAGCCAAAGCCCCTTGAGTCCGACGCGTTCGGCGGCCACCACGTTCTGCGGCGTGTCATCGACAAAAATGGCCTGTTCGGGGCGGATGCGCAGGGTGCGCACCGCCAGGTCGTAGATGGCCGGGTTGGGCTTGCTCAGACCGACCTGGGCCGAGATGATCACGCTCTCGAAATAGTCCCACAGGCCAAGCAGGCGCAGCATGGACTCCAGATAGGGCCATGCATTGGAAATGATGCCTAGCCTGCAAGTGTCCCGAAGGATCTGCAGGGTGGAGACGGTATCCTCGTACACTGCCAGCCAGTGGCGCAGCGTGTGCTCGTTGCGGCGCAGGGGCGCGATCACCCCGCCCTTGGCAACGCCTGTGCGGTCGGCCAGCGTGGCGAAGAAGCGCGAAGACAGATTGGCCTCGCCAGCTTGCTCAGAACGAGCACGCCCGTAGGCTGCCTGCCAACTGGCATCCAGCCGGCCCAGGGTGCGCTCCACGGTTTTTTGCATCGGAAGCCGCTGGTGCTGCGACCTGCCCGGCCAGTGCACGCCGATGATGGTGTTGAAAACATCAAAGAAGACTGCTTGGTACATCACACCTCCAGCCCGCTATTATAGCATGGGTCGAGGGGATGTAGGAAACCTGCCGTGCCTGACGACGCTCCGTCCGTGTGAATCATGGACACCGACCGGGTGAGTTGCATGGATCCCTTATGGTCTCTGCGTCAGGTTCGCGCGGTCTTTGCCGCGCAGGTGGCACGTGTCGTTGAGCGAGTCGATGTAGAAGACGTTCTCCTGCCAGCGGAACACGTTGATGGCGCAGTTGTCCTGTCCGATGCGCCAGTAGCTCGAGTTGTCCAATCCCAACACGGCCATCAGAATCACGCGGTTGACCACGGTGTGCCCGACGACGGCCACGTCCTGGTTGGGGTGACGCTGGATGACCTGGTGCAGCGCCGTCATGCTGCGCTGCAGCAGCACGGCCAGGCTCTCACCGCCGGGGAGGGTCACGCTCTGCGGCGCGTTGAGCCACGCACGGGCCAAGTCTGGCCAACGCTGCTCCACCTCGCTGGGTGGCAGGCCCTGCCACTGGCCAAAGTTGATGTCGTTGAACCCGATCACGGGCTGCACCTCGAGCCCTAGTCGCCTGGCAAGCGCCTGCCCCGTCTGCACGGCGCGCTGCAGCGGGCTGCTGTACACCGCCACCGGGGTCCACTGCTCCAGAACGCGCTCGGCGGTGAGCTCGGCCTGGGCCAGGCCAGCCTCGTTCAGGGGCACTTCGACCTGCCCACGCACGCGCTCGACCTTGTTCCAGGCCGTTTCTCCATGCCGAACTAGAATGATGCGTGTCATCCGCGTCTGGCTCCTCTACAGCTTCGCTGTCAACTTCTGGAATGCTTCGTACAGGCGTAAGGTGACGGGCCCCGGCCGGCCTGCGCCCACCGGTCGGCCGTCGATGCGCGTCAGCGGTAGCACCTCGGAGGTCGTGCTGCTTAGGAACAGCTCCTGCGCGCTGTAGACCTGCTCCAGCGTGAACGGCTTCTCGCGCACCGGGATGCCCAGTTCCTCCGCCAACCCCAGCACCGCCTGTCGTGTTATGCCGCCCAGGATGCTGTGGTCGAGCGGGTGGGTGGCGAGCTGGCCTTCGAAGACGGCTAGGATGTTGGTGCTGGCCCCTTCCTTGACCACGCCGTCGCGTACCAGAATGGCCTCAAAGGCGCCCTGCTCGCGCGCCTGCTGCTTGGCCATCACGTTGGGCAGCAGCATCGTGCTCTTGATGTCGCAGCGCTGCCAGCGCAGGTCGGGCAGCGCGATGGTGCGCAGGCCCTGCGTGTAGGCCTCGGGCGGCGGCAGGTGCAGCGGTACGGGCATGGCGAGCAGCGTCGGGTGCACTTCGGTGGGGAAGGCATGGGTGCGCGGGTGCGCCACGCCGCGCGTGTACTGTACGTAGATTTCGGCGTCCAGTAGGTTGTTCTCCTGCACCAGGCGTTGAAAAATGGTAGGGAGCTCCGTCAGCGTGTTGCGCAAGGGCAGACGCGCGCCCTCGGCGCTGCGCGCCCAGCGCTGCAAGTGGGCTTCCAGCTCAAAAACGCACCCGTGGTAAAGGCGCACCACCTCGTAAATGCCGTCGGCAAACAGAAAGCCACGGTCCTCGACGGAAACCGTAGCCTCTTCTGCCGGCACGTACTCTCCGTTCAGATAGACGATTGACATGCTGCATCTCCTTATCACGACGCGAGAATGGTTCAAGGACTAGTATATCGCAGTGCTGGGCGCGTGTCAATAGCAGTTGCCGAGCGTGCGCTC
>Ga0315288_10000735_pt1 | contig 41568 bp, 62 predicted proteins | sample YL17G11_20_MG_FD_203454 | JGI IMG/M metagenome (GOLD analysis project Ga0315288, IMG submission 203454) | Sediment microbial communities from Yellowstone Lake, YNP, Wyoming, USA - YL17G11_20 | ecosystem: Environmental > Aquatic > Freshwater > Lake > Sediment | place: USA: Wyoming | collected...
GTTGAAGGTTCTGTTGTCGGAAGTTTTACAGAAGCAAATGCAGCGGGTTATGGTGTAATTACTTTAGCAGGTTCGTCTTGGACAATTGCAACGGTAACGGGAACGACTACGGCTTCGTATGCACAACAGACTTTTACATTCACTGCTGCTTCAACCGATTACGGTTATTACATTACAAATAACGGGGCGACTCAAGTCTTGTGGGCTGAAAGATTTTCTGATGCACCACATACAATTCCTTCTGGTGGCGGGACTGAAAAGGTTACAGTAAATATTGTAGGAGAATAATATGGCTATCACAACTTTAGATGGCTATCTTGGTGCATCAAAACAGAGATTAACTTGGATGAAAACAGGCACTCAAACGCTTATTGCCGCAATGCCGTATACGGTTTTTAGTGTTGCAGGAAACCCGGGGGCAGGAACTTTAAATGTAGGCAATACCGCAAATGGTTTAGTTCATACAAGTGCAACTACTGGTTACCCACTCATTACAAGTTTCGGTGGAAGTAATGGATATTTATCAAAAGTGGAATATGGAAGTTCGGTAGCCTGTTGTTTTGACCTTTTTGACAGACTATTCGTTGCAGGGGCTTATACTTATAACTGCGATACGACACTTGCATCGCAACCAAGTTATGTAGGTCGAGTTCCTAATGCCAATTATGGCGGTCTTCAATTATGGATAGAAGGAGTTACGGCTTTTACTGGAGTATGTAATGTTGAGATTAACTATCTTGACCAAGGTGGTGCCGCAGGAGATACTGGAATAGTTGCGACAGTGGCTTTACCTGTTGGGCGTATGTATCAAATTCCGTTAGCGGCTGGAGATGGTGGAGTTTCACAGATTGTAAGAGTAAGAGGAACTACTGCTTCGGCGGGGACTTTTAATGTAATGGTTCTCCGTTCACTATGGAGTGGAAGATGCTCTGTGGCTAACTGGGCAGATGTTCACGACTTACTAAAAACGGGTTTTCCATTAATTTATGATACCAGTGCTTTATATGTTGCACTTTATGCAGACTCTACGGCAGTCGGATTGCCTATGATAACAATGCAGGTGGCAGTAGGATAGAATGACAAACATTTGGAAAGAATGTCCAAGTGGTCGTCTTTCTTCTGGTGATTTAATTCAGAAATCATTATGGTCATATTCTTATCTTATTGCTAATGATTTTTTTGAAGCAGGTACAGGTTACGCATATACCAGTAATGGACAGTTTCTTTATTCAGGAACTGCACCTAACTCTTATACGACTGATTTTTTATATACTGCTGATGGTCAGTTTATTTATTCAGGGACAGCAACACAAGTCTATACAAAGAATTATCCATATACTGGGAACGGAACATTAACCTATAGCGGTTCTGCACTTTATAGTTTAGGATTATCCTATACTGGAAATGGGCAGTTTATTTACTCTGGCAGTGCAGTAAATTCTTTTACTAAAAATTACGCTTATAGTGGTGATGGTATATTTAATTACAGTGGTATCGGGACTTATCTTTATAATCCAAATTATGTTTACACGGGTAGTGGTCAATTTACTTATAGTGGAACAGGACTATATCAAGTCGGTTTCTCTTATACAGGAAGTGGGCAGTTAGTCTTTAGTGGTTCTGGAAATTATCTTTATATCCCGATTTATTTATGTGTAGGCGAAGGACAATTCACTTATTCAGGAACGGCAATTTATGAATATGCTGTTGGTGGAAATGATTTTACATATATAGGAAGCGGACAGTTTGCTTATTCAGGCAATGCCAAGTATTCTTTAGGACTTTCTTATATTGGAAACGGTCAACTTATTTATTCAGGAACCGCATCACAAACATATTCAAAGAATTATCCTTATGTAGGTAATGGTCAATTCGTCTATTCTGGAAATGCAAATGTAATTTATGATAAAAACTATCTCTATACTGGACAAGGGCAGTTCGTCTATGGTGGAACTGCAACACAAGTTTATTCAAAGATTTTTTCTTATGCAGGAGACGGAATGCTTACTTTTGACGGAACTGGACTTTATGAGTTAGGACTTCTTTATGAAGGTAATGGAGTCTTGACTTATTCAGGAGAAGCCCTCACAGACTATACGAGAACATTTTATTATATTGGAGACAGTAAATGTTTAGATTATGGTGGTGCTGGAGAGTATATTTATACGGCTGATTGGATTTATAATGGTGGTTTTGGTAGAGATTGGACTTGGAAAAAAAGGAGACCTAAATGAGTTTTGATTTAAACTTCTCCAATTTTGCTATAACGACCTTGTCTGCAGACATAACTTCTGTTCAAGACTCATTTGATGTAGATGACGGTTCAATTCTGCCTGAAGCACCTTTCGTTGCAGTAATTTTCAATCCCGTTTATCCCGATGTCCTAAGCGATCCATATAAAGAAATAATTTATGTAGGTGAAAAGGTAGGAAATACTTTATCTTCAGTTGTCAGGGCTTACGAAAGCACGACACAGAGAAATCACAACGCTGGGGATTATGTGGCTTTTGTCATAACGGCTGGGATACTTGATGCTATCAAGGCTTCACTTTCAAATGTTTTTACGGAAAGTAGTTTGCCTATAGGCGAAGACGGAGATGTCAGAGTCGTAGACGAAAAAGTTTATATAAAAATATAAGGAGGAATCAAAATGGCTGGAAGTTGGAAGAAATTTATTTTAGACGGCGACTCAGGAATAAACATTGGAACTGCTGGGGTCGCCACAGGTTCACTCGTTTTTAAAGGCACTACTTCTGGTGCAGTAACTCTTACGGTTTTAGCAGAAGCGGGGACTTATAGTTTAACCTTACCCCCAGACGATGGGTCTAATGGACAACAATTAACCACCGATGGGTCTGGAGTCTTGACTTGGGCTGCTTCAGGTGCAGGCGTTACTGCTTGGGATGACATAGGCGACCCAGACGCTGACGCTACTGTCGCTTTTGCTGGATACGAAGAAACTATAACATCTACCCTTAATGAAGCGGCTCATACTACATTAACCCTTACTAACTCAACGGCAGATGTTACAGCGGCAGTTACTTTATTGAAACTTACCTATGCTGATGACGGACAGGTTAATGGAAATTATTTTGAATGTCTTGATAACGCTTCTGGAGATAGTAAATTCTCAATAGGTGTAAATGGAAATACTCTCATAGCAGGAACTTTAGGCGTAACTGGAGCAATTACAGGAAATGTAACAGGAAATGCTTCTGGTTCATCTGGAAGTTGCACGGGTAATGCCGCAACCGTAACAGTTGCCGATGCCGCAAATGACGCAGAAACTTGGCCATTATTGGGAACTGCTGCGACAGGTTCATTAGCACCAGCCACTGATTCCAGTTTAACTTATAATGCAAATACTGGGGCTTTGGCATCAACATTATTTGCCGCAGACACTATTACTGCAAATACTGCCGCAGTTCCAGACGCAAATGGTGGAGCTGCTTTGGGAACTACTGCTTTACAATGGAGTAATTTATTTCTTGTTGAAGGTGCTGCAATTAACTGGGATAACGGAGATTTTACTATGACACAAGCAGGAAATCTTTTAACTATTACTGGTGGAAATTTAGACCTTGTCAGAAATCCAATTCAAAATCTCGTTATGGAAAATGAAACAACGGTAGGCGCACCAGCAACTCCGACGGCAGGACAAATTTTTTATGACACAACATTAGACCATCCTTATGTCTGGATAGAATAAAGGAGGCTTATATGCCTAAAGAAACGATAGAAGCAAAAGTTTTAAAACAAATGGGAAGTTTGCTTGAACAGATTAAATCTAATTATGATACTCAAAAAATGACTGAAGCACAGGAATTATTCAACGATATGTTAAATCTTATCAAGGAAAATGACTCATCTATATTCAATGCCTTAGTAGCAATAGACCTTCTTAAAAGTTATCTTACAAAAGACTTTTTAGACAAGCATTTAACCCAACCAGTAAAAGAAGAAGTAAAAGAAGGTAAGTAAATGGCGGGCAGTTGGAAACAGTTCATACTTACCAATGACTCTCCTACTTTTGTAGGACTAACCGTTACTAATTATATTAACTTTGTTGATGCTGAATTTAATACATTTCTTGGTTATCAAGCAGGAAAGGTAACTACAGGTCTTGATAATACTTTCGTAGGCTATCAGGCGGGTTATAAAAATGCCGATGGTTATTATAACTTAGGAGTAGGATTTCAAGCTCTCTATGAAAATCTTACTGGTTATAACAATACGGCAGTAGGATGGGGTGCTCTTATTCTCAATACTGCTGGTTATAATCATGTAGCAGTAGGTTATCAAGCAGGTAGGACACTTACTGGTGGAAATTCAAATACATTTTTAGGTTATCAGGCTGGATATAATGCTTTACAAAAAGTAGATGCAGTAAATAGCACAGCTTTGGGAGCAAATACTTACACCACAAAAAGTAATCAAATGGTTTATGGAGATACAAATATTACTGAACATCTTTTTACGGCAGGAGCAATGTTGGGAACTTCTTTAGACCTTACTGGTGGAAACCTTGATTTAGACAATACGACTAATGCAAATCAATTCGGACTAATCACTAAAGCTACGGTTAGATTTATACACGACTTTAACTATGGAAATAATGGAACTGTAACTACAACGGGACCGAACATCTTTATCGGAAACCTTGCAGGAAACCTTACAATGGGTGCTACTGCAACGCAGACTTACCACAGTTCTTACAATATTGGAATAGGAAAAAGCACTCTCGTTGCAAACACTAAAGGTTATAGAAATGTAGCAATAGGAGGAGATACTTTTACTAGCAATACCATCGGCTATGGAAATGTGGCAATAGGAATAAATGCTTTAGTTGGCAATACCGAAGGTTATTATAACATAGGAATAGGATACCTTGCTCTTTATTCTATTACTACTGGATATTACAACACGGGAATAGGAGTAAGTGCAGGCAGATATATTGCAGATGGAACAACGGCAAATACTATTTCAAATACTTCATTTTATATGGGTTCGGGAACGAGGGCAAACGCAGACGGAGATACGAATGAAATAGTCATCGGATATAATGCAATAGGTCTTGGCTCTAACTCCGTAATGTTAGGAAATACTTCTGTATTAACAACGGGTTTAAGAGGAAATGTAGGAATTAATACTTCTACTTTTGGAACGAGTGCAGCTGCAGTCTTAGGAATATACAATGGAACAGTACCTTCGACTTCTGTTGCTAATGAAATTCAAATCTTCTCTGTTGACAGTTCAGATGCTACTGCGACTTTAGGACTTTTCCTTGAACAGGCAGTAGAGGCTATAGGGACTTTTACGGCAAGCAATAAGATTAAAGTTAAAATAAATGGAACTGAGTACTGGGTTCAGTTAGATGCAGTTTAGGAGGTCAAATGGATTATAAAATTATTAAAATCGCAGAAATACAAAAAGAAACAGAAATTGAAGAAACAACAACAAGTAAAAGAGTATTTAAATTAGGAGAACTTGAAGACGAAATTAAGATGACTGAAAACGATATAAGTTCTCTTGAACAAGTACTTCAGAAATTATTGAGTAAGAAACAGGCAATACTTGATTTGTTAAAAGGATAAAAATGGATAAAAGTTACAAGATAGTCAGAAATTTTGGTTTCAAAGGAATAATGAGCAACGCAGTAGATAACATAATTCCTCAAGGTTATGTTCCTGATATGAAAAATATGACAGTCTCAATGGAAGGACTTGCACAGAATATCAAGACGCCTTCAGAATTAAGTCTTTACTGGGAAAATTGGGAAGCAGGTCACCCCTATATCTTAAACGATGTAATAAAAGTAACCTTTAATAGTCTCAGTTATTTTCTCATCTGTGAAACTGCGGGAACTTCTGGGGCAACAGAACCCGATTGGAATGCAACATTTACCGACGGTGGTGTATCTTGGGGTCTTGGAGAAAAGACCACAGACCCGATTACATCTTTTTATCATTTTGACGAATGGACGGAAATTTACGCAATTCAAATAGGGGCTTGCGTAGTCTTGTTTGAGGGAATAAATCAGGCGACTGGGTATAGATTTTCCGATTCTAATTTCGTGTCTTTTGCTTCTGGCGCTTCAAACGATAATTATTTATACATTATGCACTATACTGACGGGCTTTTTAAATATACTCATCCGTTGTGGACTGATGTTTCAACTCCCACAGATGACCCAATAACTGTTGACGGTATTGATTATTCGGGTGGAACTCCACCTTTTTCAGAGAAGATTTTTGCCTATAAAAATAGACTTTGGGCTTATGGTTGGCTTAAAGAAGGACTTGACGCTACTGGTGCAGTTTCAAGAATACACTGGTCTGAAATATCAAGTCTTCCAGAAAACCATGTCATAGGAACGGAACTTGTCTATACTGAAAATCCAGAAGAGTTTGAATACACGATAGACGATACGACCAAACGAAAAGAATGGGCTAATACGGTAGATTTCACAACTAACGGCAATATAGGAACTGATTATTTTGACCCGTTTTATTTCATAGATGTATCTTCTACTGGAGACGATGTAATAACTGGAATAGTTCCTTATGAGCAGGCACTCTACATATTTACTCCCGAAAATGTGTATAATTTGACTTTTTACACGACTTACAATGTTACGGTTCAGCAGATTGCTTCAAACATTGACGGCATTCCAAAAGTCTATGACAGCGGAACGGAAACTTGGATAAGAAACTTTATAACGGCAGGAAAGGGAATTTATTACATAGGTTCTAAAGGGCTTTACGCCTTTGCAACGCCTACGCCCGTTAAGATTTCACAGCCAGTTCAAAATCTGATAGACTTAGTAATTGACGACCCGAAAGGAGTTGCATATTTTAACGACAGGGTTTACTTTGCTTTATCAGATGAGGTCTGGGTATTCGATGTCGTAAAAGGGACTTGGGAAAAATATGTTTATCCATTTCAGATAGAGACGATTTATTCTTCCGACCATATCTATGCTTCGACTACTTTAGGAAAAGTTTATGAACTTGATACCGAAGTTGCGACTTCTACTGCTGCCGATTATCTTGACTGGTATATGGACACGCCAAAGATTGATTTGGGAAACCTTTACGCAGAGAAAAGACCAGAAGACATAGTGGCTCATTTCAAAATCCCGACAGCCTCAAGCAAAATAAGTATTCTTATGACAGATGAAGAAAATGTTACTACGGATGTAGGAGGAACTGTGGCGACACCTGCGGAGACTTTCATTACTGGAAGAACGGGACTTTTAAATGAAAAACATTATCCCATCTATAAGGATGTTGTAAAAGCGGTGAACTTTAGACTTTCAGGTTCAGGTGAGGTTAAACTACTCGGAATAGATTCCCTCTTTAAAGTTTATCATAGAAAGAGGATTTAATGCCAATAGGTGGGGGTAGTGGTTATAGTCCAATAATCAAAACAGAGAATACTCGCAAAAAGATTAAAAAGCCTTATGTCATATATCCAGAAGATTCTAAACAAGCGAGACAAATAGATGAAATGTTTGGAATTGTCTTTGATTATCTTGATAAATTTGTTACGGACACAAATATTCTTCCAGTCTTATATATAACGGTAACTTCTTCTCCACTCGTTGTTGAAGAAGGAGGAACTCTTACATATACGATAGACTACTGGAATTCTGGAAGAGATGCCGCAACTGAAATCGTAATTAAAGAAACTTATGATTCAAATGTTACATATGTTACAGCAGACCCTGCACCAGATGAAGGTAACGATACTTGGAACATAGGAACGGTTACAACTGGGGAAAAGAACACAATAGAAATTACTGTAACTGTTGGTTCTCCACTCACCAATGGAACGGTAATACATAATGTCGTTTCAATAGATTCAAATACTACGGAGTTAATTGAAGCATCTGCTGATTCGGTTGTGGTTGATTATGATTTTTCAAGAGGTATTGACTTTCCAATATTTGGAAGCGATGAATCTGTTGTTACTGGTGACGGAATTTTACCTGCCGTAATGCCCCTAATACTGGATGGAAAAAATTTAACTTATGCCATTGCAGGAGTGGATACAAAAGGAAGTGCAAATACTACTGATGTTCAGATTAGAAGAGTAAGGGCAGGAACTCCTGTTGATATGTTATCAACTAAAATCACGATAGCAACGACTGAATATTTTGCAAAAGATGGGGTAATAAATACTTCTTATGACGATATTTTAGAAGGAGATTTGATTTATATAGATGTAGATGCTGTCGGAACTGGAACAAAAGGACTTACTGTAACGCTGGTGTTTGAATGAGTAGAATAGTAAATACTAATTCAACAAAGTCTGGAAATTCATCTGTTAATTTGGATTCTTGTTTTAGTAGTAATGATATTTATGATACCAGAATTAGGACATTTTATAAAGGTAGTGGAACTTGCGATGATAATTTAGATAGAGGAGGAGCATCTGTCTATGTTCAGTTACTTGGAAGTGATGGAAATCCAATAGGGGATTCCAAAGATATACCAACTGACCACAAAACTTTAAATTTAAATACTGATGGAATTTTTACACTTGGGGATGAAGATGATGTTTGGGGAGCAACACTTACACGAGACATTGTAAATAATACTAATTTTGGAATACAACTAAAAATAAATACTTGGTGGTATTACAGAATTTGGAATCCCGCCACAGAAGAATACGATTATTATTATCACGAATCACTTTCGGGAGAAGATGATTTTAGAAAGATTTATAATTATAAATTTAACATTCCACCACAGGCAACAATTTTAGGAGTAAAAGTTGATTTTGAAGGACACTATACATTTGAATGTGTCTATAGTGAAGTATCGGGTTGGGGAGAGACAGTTACAATTTATTTAGACCATATTCCAATAACTATTTATTATGAATATGAGGCAAGACCCTATATTTATACAATTTTTTAAGGAGGAAATATGACTTTAACGGAAGCAATTACAAGAGTCAGAAGTATATTCAGGGAATCATCCACTGGACTTTTGACTGATACGGAAATAACCCAGTGGCTTAATGACGGAAACGATATGTTTCATTCAAACTCTGGAGTTACGGACAGGTGGGAAATTGAAGTCCTTACGGATGATTGGGAAATAGGATTTACAACGGATATTTTGAGAGTTCAAAAACTGACCTTCATAGAAGATGGAGAAACTGAAGAAACGAAAATAGAAGACGAGGACTTTGAGTTTTACGATAATACTCTTTTTATGAACGACGCTTTTACATCTGACGGGACTATCGTTTGTTACGGAGAAAGACTGCCCACGAAAGTTACAGCGGGGGGGACTTTTGAAATTCCGAGAGAATATGAAGAGGCGTTGATTTCTTATGCGTTATTCAGGGCGAGACAAAAAGACGAAAGCCCGTTGGCTATTCAAGACTTTCAACTTTTTGCATCAATGCGAACTGAATATGAAAGAAAGCCTCTCAAAATAAATACACGAAAGTGGATTACTATTAAACGGAGGATATAATGAGTGTATGGACGGATTGGATTAAAGTATTGAAAAATGCGTACGGTTCTGTACCTCCCTTACTACAGAGTCCGATTGGGAAGTTTGCTAACTGGATAAGAGAGAACTACGGCAAGGATGTAGTCGGATTTGAAAGTTCAAAGACTTTAAATCAGTTGCCAGACATAAAACTTGATAAGTCTGGAAAATTAGACCTGAGTACTATTGACTTTACTGCATTAAAACAATCAATATCCCAAGCCCCCTCAGAATATCAAGCCTTATTTGACCAGTTGACTAAAGCGAACCTTGCACTCCCTACTTATAGTGATTCTGTAAGGGATTTTTTGAATAATAAAAAATTGCCTAACGGAGAGTCTTTAGATATTAGTTACGATAATAAAACGAGAACTGTTTTGGTAAATGGAAAGACTTTTTTGACTCCAGACCAATTTATTATCGGCAAAGACCAGAGGGCGATGTCAAATTCAGACATATTAGATAAGGCATATACCGATTATCTGGCATCTAACTTCCAGATTACTCCAGAAACCAAAGTTACGGTAGTAGAAACTCCAAAAGAAACAACCACACTTCCCGATTTTTCAAAGATGACGCCTACGGAATTAACTGACTGGATAACTGGAAAAGGTTACGAGGGTGAACTTGATTATTATACTAAGACTTTGGATATGTTAAATCAAAAAGATAACGCAATGACACAAAGAATTAACGACCTTTGGGACCCTTACATTGAATCTGCAACTGATAGTTTAGATGCGGCTTATAAGGTTCAGAAATCCGCACTTGAAAGCCAAACAGGAGGAATAAAATCAAACGCTGCGGCTAATATTGCAAACATAGAAAGAGCTATTATGTCTTCAAGGGCAAGAACTAAAGAAGATATGAACGCAAGAGGACTCTTGTTTAGTGGACTTTTGACAAGAGCTTTGACTGAAGTAGAGGCAACGGGAGTTTCCGAGAAGGCGAAGGTTTATGCTCAGGAAACTTCAGACTTGAATAAGATTGCCGCTCAAATTGCAGTCTTGACTGCTAACCTTCCGATAGAAAAGAATAATCTATCCCAACAACTGACATTCCAGAAAGGATTACAGTTATTTAACCTTCTTTCAGCCAACGATGTAGAAAAGGATAAGGTAAATCTTGCAATGGCACAGACCGAAACAAACATTAAAAATCTTCAGGAAACTGCTGGAGCAAGAGGTGAAATTGCTACAAGAGAGGAACAAGCGGCACAGGCAGAGGCACAGGCAAAGGCAGACCAACAGAATTTTGAGAATTATATAAAAGAAAGTAATCTTCTTATTAGTCAGGGAAATCTTGCCTTAACTGCCAAGATGGACGATACTACAATTAAAAATATTGAATCTCAAATTAAAAAAAGAGATGCTGATATTTGGAAAATTTATCAAGATGTTGGATTGGCAAATGCAAAGTTTGCGGCAGAAGGAACTACTGGAACGACTATGAAACTTACCGATGCACAAAAACTATTAGACAAACAGAATAGTTTACTTGCCGACATAACACAATTAACAAAAATCACAAGTGGTACTGGAACTGGCATGTCTTTTACCTCATCTGACGGCACGACTTTTTCTACTGGAAGTGTAATTACCCAAGCAGAAAAAGATGCTGCTCAAGCAGTTATAGATAACGATAAACAACAACTTTCTCTCTTAGCAGGGGGTTTTGTGCAAGCCAAAGCGACAGTTATGGCACAATGGAGTCCAGATGAGGCTGACGCTTTGATTGGAATACAACAATGGATATATCAATATTTTAATACAACAAGCGATAATGAACTTTCTGGATATTTGGTAAAACAAGTATTGGAAACTGGACAATATGACAATATGTCTCTTCAAGATTATTTGAAAAAGATGGGTTATTCAAATGCGTGGACAATATTAACTGACTGGGCAAATTTATTGCCAGTATCTACAAGAGGTCAAGGACACTAAAATGGACTTCTCAAAAATCATTGTTCCTAAAGTTAAAATAAAGTTTGATATTTCTAAAATAACTATACCTACCATTACTTTACCTACTTTACCAAAAGCAAAGGTAACGGGAACGGTTGGGTTAGGGACTTTCTTTAAAAATGAACTCAATATTAAATTAAATGAAAAGGCAAAAGACTTAAATATTTCTGTTCCGAAAGTTGATACGCAGACTATTTGGGATAAAATCAAATCCGTATTTAAACCACCAATATTGAATCAAAGATTTATGGATGCACTTAAAAGACAAACACAAATGGAGGGTAATCAAACTCCTTCCGATTTTGATGTATTTAAGACTGGACTTGTAAATATTGCAGGAATAGAGGCGATACTCCTTGCAACAGGTCAGATTATTGCAAATATAGCAAATACTATAAAAACTACAAATTATCTTACTCAAGATTTAAAAAATTCAACTAATATATTAAAGCAATATTCAGAAGAAACTATTAATCCAAATAATTTAACGGATATTTACAGAGAGGGAGTTAGGGCTGTTCGACCTGATTTATTTGTATCTTCAAGTCTTAAACCAGATATGGAGGCGATGGCTAAACTTAATGTTGCTTATCGTTATTTAGAGAGTTATGCAAGTGATATGAAAGTTACGGGTTCTTTTGTTAGTGAACTTTTCAAGACAAAACTATATCTTTTAACTGGAATACAATTACCGATACCAGAAGCAAAAGAAGTCATGAACTCTGTAAATAATTTAATAGCGGTTAAAAATCCCTATGCCATAAGTCTTTATGGAAACTCTCCAATCACGATTAGTCAATTATTCAATCCAAATCCACAAGCATTACAACCTGCATTAGTTAATGCTATGAAGTCTTGGGCAGGTTATAAACTTCCAACTATTGAACAACTTGACTTCTTTAAAAAAATGAATGTTATCCCAGAAGCAAAACCTTCTGAAGTTGTTAAACCTACAGAAATAGTATCAATACCAATTGCGTATCATGGGACATCTTCTGAACATGCTAAAAATATAGAAAAAGTAGGATTTTTATTATCCTCAGAGCATAAATATCCAACTGCAACTGTCCAAAATTATATTAGTTTAACAATTTCTAAAGATACTGCTGAAAATTTTGCTAAAAATGTATCAAATTTTGTAAAAGGAAGTAAACCAGAGGTGCTGAAAATTGATACCAGTAAATTAAAAATATTTAATGATCCAAATGATGAATGGTTGGGACATCAAAATTTTGATGACTTTATAACAGAATTAAAATCTAAAGGATACGATGCTGTCAAGGGAGAAGATACTGGGGAAGGAGAAATAATTGTTTTTAATCTCAAAAAGTTAATAGTTGTTAAACCCGAACCTACTCCCGAACTTAAACCCGAAATAACCGAATTTCTAAATATAGGAGCCAAAGTTGATAAAAATGGAATAGTGACTGTATATAGGGGTGGTGATATATCAAAGGAACAATTAAAGAATTTACGATATGGTGATTATTTAAGTACTGTTAAAACTGGAAAGGATATAACGGGTAACGCTGGAGCTTCTGAATATGGGAAAAATGTTATTGAACTAAAAATTCCGATTAAAGATTTAAAGATTGAAAACGGAGAAATAAAATATATTGGTAAAAGTCCATCTTTAACTGGTGGAAAAAAATATTCAGTAGAAATATATAAAGCATACAATGATGTATATGGTTCTAACTTTACTGCCAAAGAAATTGATGCAATGCCTTTTGATGAAGTTAGAAATAATGCTTCTATGGGATTAGTTGGTGGAAAAACTGAATTTGATAATTTAGTTAAACCCGCCATAATCCCGACAATCCCCAAAGAACTTGAACCATTAGCAGAAAAAGCAAGAAAATATAAGAGTGTGGAAGAATTTATTAAAGCAATAGATACGGGAGAAGCCATTACCAAAGGGGATTTGATTAATCATAAAGGATTTCCAGTGGCAGGGGAAGTAATAAATATTGGGAAAATGGCAAAAATGGAAGGATTTTTAATTAAAGAATTAGGAACTGATAAGACGGGATTTATCCCTCGCAATGAAGCTGAAATATCTTATAAAAATATGAGTAAAGAAGTTCTTACTAACATTTACAACCTCGCAGTTTCGCAAACCGTTGCAAAAGTAGAAACCAAACCAACAATGATTAAATTTGAAAATAAAAAAGCCGCTACATCTTTTTATAATATAGCATTAGAAGCTAATAGAAAACCTTCTTTATATGCACCAACAAAAGAACAACCATTTTATAAGGTACTTATTTATGAAGAAATTAAGCCAGAAGCCCCTACTGCACCAGTAAAACCTGAATATGCAGGAACGGAAATAGGAGGCATTACTCAACCACCTGAAAAAGGATTTATTTTACCTCAAGAAGTAAGAGATGAAGCAGAAAAAAGAATACAAGAAGCCCAGATACTTGCAGAAGAATATGATAAAAATAAATCAGAAAGTGTAGTCAGTAAAATTGGAGATTTATTCAGAAAATCTTATGACGAAACCGCAAAACTGCTTTTCACTAATACTCCAGAATTAAGTAAGATAGGAGGTTTTCCTGAATTACAAGAAATATATAGGCGTGCTAATTTCATTGTTACCGACCTTGCAAACAGAAATTTAACTATGCAATATCAAACACTTCCAAACGGACAAAGAAATCTTGTAACGATTGAAGAAAATGCTATTAAAATGGCACAAGACTTAGAAAAGAAATACTCTAAGGGCGACATAGCAGATGCTACTATGGGAGGAAGATTTTCAGAGTTAGATAAAGAAACTCTAAAAGAAGTCGGAGATAAAGTGGGTCTTGTAAAACTGGACAAAAATTACAAAAAACTTCCAGAAAGTCTTAAAAATGAAACAGATAAAATAAGCGAGTATCTTCAATTGTTTACAAACTCTATGTATGGCATTCCATTTAAAAAAGGTTATATGACATTTGGCTTTATGAATGCTCTTACCCAAAACCTTGACGCTAATCCAAAACAGAAACCAAGTTTTAATGATTTGTTATCAGTTTCTAAAGCATTAACCGAAAAAGGAATTGGGAATAATATCATACATACAGAAATTATGGCTCTGAAGTGGCGTATGATGAATGAGATGAAGAAATTGACTGCTCTTAAATACGGAACAGATGAATATTCTCATCTCCCACCAATAACTTATATTGAAAATGGAAAGACGATAGAAAAATATCTTCCTGAAAATGACACTTCAAGAGAAATACTTAAAGAATTTACTGCAATGAGGGCGATGTTAAGTGAAGAAGATACGAAAATTGCAAAGGTCGTAGATACATTTAACAGAGTTATTTCAGGTATGGCAACAGCATATAACCCCGCATTCATTCCTACAAACTTAACTTTAGACCAGTTAAATGTCCTTCCTTTATTCTTTAAATATAGTAAGGGTGCAATTAAAACATTAACAAGTTTGCAGAGTTGGGCTAATATTTTTAACAGAACTTTTAAGGGCGGAAACATATTTGATAGGTCAACAAACGCACTAATTTTTGTCAATGACCAGAACAAAGCAAAGAAAGTCATAAAAGTTATTGGCTCTCTTGTCAATTTTACAGAGAAATTCACGAGAAGCGAAATAGCAGAAGTCGTTAGACAACAGGGTGGAGATTATTTAACCCAGATGTATGCTTATTTAACAGCAACGGGCGCTCCTCAAAAAGTTGGAATATACAAGGCAATTAGAGTTCCTTTTATGGCTTTTGCTATGCAAGCTACTAAGAGTAGTTTGAATAACTGGTGGAACGACCCATATTCGTCTTTTAACGACTTAGTAGAAGGCAAAGGATTAAATAAAGGAAAAAGAATAACTGGTGGATTACTTGCATTAGGTTTCTTAACTGCCCTTGCTGTCGCAGGATTAGAAAAATTCAGAAAAGAAGGAAAACTTGATAGACTTAAAATGTCCAATAAAAAAGGTGAATTAAATTTCCCCGTCGGAGATAAAATTTTAACCATAAGAGTTGAAAATCTTCCTTTAAAGGTTATAATTCTTTGTCTTGAAACTTTGTATAAAGTAAGACCAGAATTTCACGATGTAATAAATGAACTTGTTGAAGCAACTCCATTCCCAAGTCTTAAATACGGATTTATTTCTGCAGTTTTGCCACCAATATTTACTATTCCTTATCAGGTTCTTTCAAATTATAACTTTGCATTCCAGTCTCCAATCGTATCAAATCCTCAATATGCCCCAGAACCTAAAAACAATCTTGAAAAATACATTTGGGAAAAGTTTCAGTATAGACCTGAATATGTTAGATTTATATTAAACTCTTTTACTGCCGATTGGAGCAAGATGAGTGATTGGGCTAAGGCTACTTTGACAAACGAAGAAACAAAAGAAGTATTCCCCGTATTCAGAAGGATACTTGAACCACCCATTGAAGATATTACAAACTCTGCATTGTCCGACTTTTATAATATGTATGATAAAATAAAATCAGGTACAGTAAATTTTGAAAAAGTAGAGGGTAAGGTAGAAAAATATGGCTTACCTACTTATGCCGATACGGTAAAATCTAAAATAGGAACTCTACTTTATTATGCGGGAAAGGCAAAGACAAAGGAAGAGGCAAGACAATATAGAAAACAAGCAACTCAAATTGCTTTTGCGTTCTTTAAACTTGCAGAACCCTATGGATTAAAACCCTCTGTTAATTACAACATAAATCTTGATGAATACTTTAAAACTCAGGGTGGTAAATAATTACTTTTCCATTCTCTTTGTATCAATTATAGCAAAAATTATAGCACCAACTATCCAACATACTGTTAATGCAACTATAAATCCATACCAAAAAGCCTGCGATTCATTCATCTCTCACCTCAGTTTATTTTATCAAGTTTTAGAATTTTGTCAAGAGTAATAAATTAGGAGGTAAATAATGACTCAACAAGAAATTGGCGAAAGAGTTGCGAAAAACGAAGAAGCAATAAGCAATATCTGCGATACGCTCAAAGAATTAAAAGACAGTTATTCAGAATTTAAAGAAAAGATGTTTGAAAGGTTTGATGATCTAAAAGATAAAATCGGAAACATAAAAACCAAACTTGATACAGAGGAAAAAATCCAATTAAGAGTAGTAAATATCCGTATGTGGTTGATAGGACTTATTGTAAGTGGAGGATTTTTTGTTATATCTTTACTTTTAAGGAGGTAATTATGGAGTTAAAAGAATTTTTCGGACTTATAAGAAACGAAAATGTTCAGGAAATTATTGTTAGGGCGAAAGACTGTGTTTACCGTTGGGAAGAAGGTAAGGCGTTTATTGCACCGTTTAAAACAAATTCTGAAACTCATACGATAACTACAGATAATTCGTCTTGGAATGGAACTTCTTATATTGATGATTCTTGGAAAACAACGAAATGGAGAGAAGAAAACAAAGATTTAGATATTCATTTTTAATAGTTATTTTAGGAATATTATCACTTTCTGGATTTAGACCAACATATTCAAGTGGAATAGAGGTGAAGCCAAATTTTACATTACCCCGCAAGGGGAACACAACATTTTATTAGGGAGGTGCGATTTGAACAAAGACCTTATCAATACTTTATTTAAGAGTGCTTTAGAAGTTGAAAAGAAATTGGGTGTGCCTGCATCGTTTCAGGTAGCACAGGCGATTTTGGAAAGTGGCTGGGACTTGAAACCTATCATAGATGCTAAGACTGGTAAGAACTCGTATAACATCTATGGAATTAAATATCATCTTGGAGACAAAAACTTTGTAACGACGCTGACTACCGAATACGAGAATGGTCTAAAAAAGGTAATAATTGCGAACTTCCAAGCATACGATTCTTATGAAGACTGCTTTAATGACCATGCACAACTATTGACCAAAGAAATCGGCTTCCCTGTAACCTATAACGAAGCACTCACACAGTATAAAAAGGATAAGAACTTGGACTTATATATTGCAAGAGTTTCAAAAGTCTATGCGACCGACCCTGAATATGCAAATTATATAAAAGGGGTAATAAAACTTTTACCAAAGATGGAGGAAAAAATGAAAGAGGAACCAACAGAATTTACAATGGCGTGGGATTTAATGATAAGGCTTGAAGTTTTTAAGCCCTATGGAGACTTGGATACTTATAAGGATAAACTAATAAACCGCAGAGAATTGGCGGTCTTATTAGCGAGATTGGTACAGTATTTAGGAGGTTTAAATGTTTAAGAAAAAAGAAGTAGAAGAAGTAGAAAAGACCTTGATTTTTAAAAAGGTCAACGAAAACGGCTATGAAAAAATCACGCCCATTAATGATAACTGGTCAATACCCGTTCAGGTCGGATTTACAAAAGATAGTGCAAGAATTATGGTACCAGAGGCAGAATTAGATGGAATTGAGGGAGACTACGATGGAGAGATAGAAGTCAAAAAGGGATTTTCAAGAATTTTCTTTGTAAAAGGCGTGTCCGTTGCAAGAGATTATTATGTGCCAATGCTTATAATGCCCGTGACTTTAAAAATTAATTCTCTCGGTGAGCAGATAATCAATCAAAGAAAGAACGGATATAAGACCTATTATGTGGACTCTGTTATAAATGCAGAAGAATACATTCCAGAAGACTTGTGGGAAGACCTTTCCGATGACGATAAGATTTATCTCTCGGCAGTATCAACTGCAAGTCTAAGAGAAGACCTTATTGAATACCTGAATACAGTTCCTCGCGTTGAAACTCCATTTAACTTTGCACTTTTTGAACTCAACAAGAACTATAACCTTTTTAATCAGATAACTGAAGACATATATATTGACGAACCTACGAATCAATGGGAAGGTGCGGATATAAGTCTTACGATAGGGAAAGAAACTTTTGAAATAAATAAGTATTCAATTGCGTGTAAGACTGAAGAGTATGGTGAAGAATTTGGTTTTATGATTATGTTTGACTTCAAGAACGAAATACTTGCAAAAGTAAAAGAAGACGGATTTAAGGAGGTATAAATGGAAACATTAGGATTGCCACAATGGTATATTTTTCTTATCGGTTTAGTTACGCCAATAATTATCAAATTCTTAACAGGAAGAACTTGGAGTAGAAATTTAAAGTCTATTGTTGCTTTTGGAATATCGGTAATTATCGGTGGAGTTGCTGCATATTTAACTGGAAAGTTTGACCCTGCAAATGTCGTAGTTACGATAGGAACGATATTTACTATATCACAACTTGCTTATGACCAGATATTCAAAGATTTGTTTAATCCGTAAAGGGGTATAGATTTAATGAAAAAAAGGGGGGGTAATATATATCGACTTACCCCTCACTTTGGTCAAGAAGGGTCATCATAGAAGACCATATTTTTGTTTCAGGGAGTTATGTTTCCCATAATTGCCTTATTTCAGGGAATATACGCTAATTGGACAAAATTGTCTATTTTTGACCAGTATAACGAAAACATTGGACAACATTCGAAAAAAAAGTTATGTATTCGAAAAAACGAATCTATGTCCGATAAATGTCCGAAATGTGTAGGGTTTGTCCGAAATGATGTCCGAAAAAATAAAGAGGCTACTTACGAGTAGACTGATTTGGAGTAGACTAATTGGACAAAAGCATATACAGATTTTGCAAAGTGTAGAGGGTTTTGACCAAGATATTCTATGAGAATAATTCTAATGGAATAACTTGAGGTAACAATTTGAGATTTCAAGTTCAATATAGTGAACGAAGGTTCAATACAGTGAACGGTTATGGATAGAAAATTATCAAGAAGCGATGATATAAAATACAGGATTGATAGAGTATGTGGAATTATATAGAAAAGTTGTATAAAAATTCATATAGGTTACGAGGTAAATAACTATGCGAAAGTTATCATACAAGTTTAAGAAATTCTATGATTGTATGGTAAACAATATAGTTACTTGGGGGTGATAGGATGGAAGAATATAAACTTAATGATGTTTTAGAAATTCTATGGATAGATACTCACTCATCTCGTGTTGGTTGGATGGATGAAGATGAAGTGAAGGATATGATCGAAACTATCAACAATCATATAATGCACACGGTTGGATATTTTATACAAGAAAACGAATCTTATATTTATATCGTGCAAACTTATGATTTACAAGAAGCACGAAGGGTTGATGCAGTAATAGGCATAACGAAGGGAACAATTAAAAAAATAAATATATTAAAAAAAGTAGAAGATAAGTCAGGCGAGGTTGACATAGATAAAAATAAGTCAGGATAGGTTGACTTAAATATTGACGCAACGGTTGACGAAGGGGGGACAAGAAGTCCCCTTTTTTATTTTAATCTTCTTATACTTTTAATGGTTCCTTTTGTAATTGAAGTCAACCCCATTACATCACCATAAGAATTTTCGTCTTTAGTTTGTCCTAATATGACATAATCTGTAGTTTCTTTAATCATATATCCAATAGATTTACAGGTAAAAAATGGTCTATCGTTTATCCATTTTTCAATTTCATCAGAATTTTTCCAACCAGAAGAAGAATTAAAACTATCTAACCACACAATTTCAATAATATCATCTTTTTTAAATTTCATTTTTCACCTTCCTTATATTGATGTATTTCTCACTCCTACAAACCCTTTAAGTTTCAGCCAAACCTTCTCAAGTTCAATGACATCAGTCTTGTTATGTTCAAGGACATAATTCAACGCCTTCTTGTCTCCTCTTACTGCCGAGAGCCATATCGCCCCATCTAAATGTGTCTTCTCCGACTTGCCGAAAAGAGTTTGAGCAATTGTCTCAAGTCTATTAGAGTTTAATTTCAATTTGTATTTTGCCATATAGTAGGTATCATCATTGACTATCGTTCCAAAAGAGGGAAATTCAAGGTTGTTAATTAAAGCCCTTGTCCTTATATATGGGATGTCAAACTTCCTTCCGTAATGAGTTACAATTCTGTCAAGTGTTAATATCTCATTTATCAAATCTTTTGTTATTCTTTTGTCAACCTTAAACGCTTCTTTTTCTTTAAAGTCCTTGTCGTTAAGAAGTCCGTAAATAATATCATTATCTTTAATCTTAATACACCAACTCAGGATAACTCCAAAATTAGCATCAAGGTTCGAGGTCTCAATGTCTAAGAAACCTATTCTCTCTTCCATACTTGGATTTTCACTTAGATAACAAGCGTAATGCTCAAGGTATGTGTGGGAATGTTTGCATTTATGGGAACCAAGCCATTGCATTTCTTTTTTAGTTAAACGATGTATAGGGGCTATCAATAGTCCACTCTCTCATAAATCTCTTTTCCATTTTTGTCTTTACCCATATATTGTTCAAGTGTTCCACCATCTATTTGTCCATCCTCGCAACCATAAAAGAATTGAGATAATCCGTCATCATCTGAATAAATCCATTTACCCTTATCGTATGGTTCTAAACTTTTCGCCCGAAATTTTATTTTTCTCATATTTACCTCCTCTAATAAATCTCAAAATCTGCTAAATCTTTCAATTCAACTTCCCACATAGACATAGCTATTGTTCCAGTTAGTTCCCATTTGCCATCTTGATTCATAACCAAAGCTCTGTTCTTTGAAAAATCTATCATAACAACATCTACTCTTTTCTTTAAATTACAATCAACAGCTGTTATATATGACAATTGACTTATGCTTAAACTCATTCTTTCACCTCCTCAAGCCAAGTAAGAAATAATCCTTAATATTTGATAATTAGAATAACAATCATCAGAATCATCATTATTTTTTGTATAAATAATCCTTCTTTTTGTTTGAACCATTGTTTCATTATTCTCTTTCACATAATCCATAATTATAACTTTTGCCTCATCAATCGTATTGGCAAAACCAATAACTAAGTGTAAATCTCTTAAAATTAAATACTTATCATGTCCCTTATTTTTCATTATTTCACCTCCGATAAAATTTTTCACCACAATGTAAACAAACTATTTCAAAATCCTGATATTGATTACGAGCTTTTTCAAAAGTACCATTCCCAAAAGCTTTCTCAAATGCCTCTTTTATTTCATTGATAGATAAATCATTCCATCCCATCGTCAAATGAAACCATTTATTTTTTGCATCCTGACATATTAAACACATTATTTCACCTCCTCAAATCTCAACCCTAATGACTTCTGGCTTTCTCTGCTCTTCTAAAATCTGTGAGAGGCGATGACCTGCTTGTTGTAAGATTTCAAGGATTTCACTCCAATATTTTTTATCGAAAAACATATCCTTATACAAATCAATCAGGTAACTGCAAGGACTTCCTGTAATTACAATTTTATTCTTATTGGTTATTTCATAATCTATTACTACATAATAAAATATTGGATAACCTTTAAAATATTCTTCAGGTAACTCTTTATATTGCAACACATTTTCCCATCCCTTAACGATGTAACCGTCTACACCGTTTTGGATTGTCGGTTGTAAAATAAATACTGCTTTCTTCATACACACCTCCTTATCTCTTGCTATAATTTCTTCTTTATTTTTCATATCTGTTTCTATTTCTTCTTCCAAGGGACACCAAGAAGGTAAATCTACATCAATAGGAAATCCTTTTCTTCCACACATCATCTTTCCTAAATAATTATCTATTATGTGGTCAGGACATTGTCCACAACTACTTACTTTTATTATCTTCATACACACCTCCTTATTAATTGATCTTTTATTCTTTAATCTTACATATCGTTCTCTATATGAACCAGCATGTTGAAATCCATGACTCTCCACAAAACCTATAAAATCATTATCTTCCTCATTACTCTTTATATTTTCTTCTTCGGTTTTAACTTCATCTTCTTTCACCTCAAACTCCTTGATATATTTATTGAAAAGAGCAAAAAACGACGGGACAAACATAATCGCCGTTTGGGGTTCTTTTATTATTCTTACTTTCATTCTTTCACCTCTCTTTTAAATTTTTAAAAAACTCTTTCAAAAGTTCTGCAAATTTTTTCTCTCTTTGTTCCCTTCGTGTTTTGTCTCTAAAAAAATCACAAAGTCTGCTCTTTGTAAGTTTCCAAAGATGGCTCTCGTCTAAATTCTTCTTTTGTAAAAGCTCTAAAAATATATCCTGTGCCAAATCTTCGGCATCTTCTTTTGAGAGATGACTATACCTCAGATGTCTTAGGAGTTCTTTATAATTTTCAGAGTAGAAGGTTTCAAAATTGTCCAAGACTATCCTTCAATTTTATAGGTCTCGAAAGTTGTTAATCTTATCCCCAAAAATTTCGCAGTTTCTTTATATAGTTCCCAAAGTAATGTCATAATTATTGAGTGTAATTCTTTACTATCTATATTTAATACTTCCCAAGTCAAACTCATTTCTCATCTCCAAAGTTGCCTTGATATTGTCGTTTAAATTCTTCATCTGCCATAGATTTCTTTTCACTTCCCCATATTCTTTCGTAGGTATTATCCTTCAAAATCTTACACTCACCACTTTGATTTAAGATTATTGTTTCTATATGAACAGAAGTAATAATCTGCAAACTCGTATCTAAATCATCAAAGATAAAGCCCTTTATACCTTTACCGTAATATTTTCTATTAATAAATTCATCAATAGTAATGGGATGCGGAATATCTAACTGCATCTTTTTAGCCATATAAGAAATGTTTTGAGCATATTTCATAGTTGGACAAACAATATAAAACCATTTTTCTGTACTTTCTTTGATAGCTTCTGTTGTTTTTCCAGAAGCCCTACACCCTAAAATCATTTTCATTTTTCACCTCCATTTATCTTGTAAGTTTCGAATGTGTCGTCTTTAAAATAAATCCTTACATAGATAGCGTCTTTAAGATACTCAACGACTTCTTTTAACGAAACGGGAACGGCGTTTTTGAATTGGATTTGCAACGGTTGCGAAGGTCGTTCTTTCTTTTCCTTTGGCTCGGTTAAAATCCCTATGACTGCCCTTTCATTTATAACAAACCTGTCGGGTAGTCGTTTGTGTAATTCTTCTTGGACTCTGTCAAAAGATTCTAACGGCAAGGTCTGGTAGAATTTAACCCCGTACTCTAAATACCTTAAAGACAAACCCGTTTTTTCGGCTAAAGTCTTGTAGAGTTCCATTTTCTGGCCGTATTCAAAGGCAGGATGCTTGGAAATTATTTCCCCGTCTTCCCAAAGACAACGGACATATTCCTCTTGGAGTATTTGCCTGTGAACGGATTTGCTGTCTAAAAGATGTTGAACTAAATCACTTATTGCTAATTGAATGTCGGTCATTTCTTCCTCTCTTCTTTAAAGTAAATTGACAACCCATATTCCACAGGGTATCCCTCGTCCTCTCTTTCCTTCATATACTTTTTAGCAATGAGAATTGCCTCTTTAAGTTCTGAAGCAATGTCTATTAATTCGTGCCAATTAGTTTCCAAATCACAGGTAGAGACTTCAAACTTGCCTTCGTTGTTTTCTACAATTTGCACATAGTCATTTGCACTCATTCTTTCACCTCCTCATAATCCTTTAACATTTCTTTTGTCGGAAACCATTCTGGGAATAACTCTTTAACAATATATCGAGGAACTGTATCTGAATTAGTAGCGATATTCATATCTACAGTCAAATACATTAATCTTTTAAACTCTTCTTTGCAAAATTCAAGGTTAAATTTAACAATCAAAAGACTTTCAGCTTTCAATTTTAATTTCTCATATTTCTCTCTTCCTAAAATCTTTCTGAAAAGTTCAATTCTATTCTCATTTGATAAATTTCCTCCGTGCATTTTAAAACGATGACAATAAAAGCACAATGTTATTCCATTATCTATATTCCAGCGAGTAATCTTAATGACCTTGCCAAATATGTGATGTGCCTCTGAATGCTTTGTTTGTGTGCCACACATTTTGCAGACAAAGTTATCTCGTGTCCTGACTATTAAACTCCAGAGGTCATCGTTAATATCTCTTAAACGATTTTTAGTTAGAGTTCTCATTTAGCCACTTCCTTTTAAATTTATTAAACGATTTTATAAAATCCTCTTCTAAATTGTCTCCTGACTTCCACCATTCGTAATCGTGAAGTAATGAAGATAAATCAGTTAAAAGTCGTTTCAAGATTCTCTCCTCTGCGGAGAGTTTTATCTTCTTATCAAGGTCATAGTCATATTCCATATCACCAAGCATTTCATTTAACTTTGAATAAAAATAATCAAATCGCCCGCCGCTCATATCTTCACCAATCCATTTTCAAGTAAATAGATAAGCATTTTTGCTCTGGCGTTGGCTTCGGTCTTGTCTCTGGTTGAATAAAATGGAGTTCCGTGTGCTAAATTTTCAGCATATTTTCTAATGTCAAAACATTCATATATATTTTCTATTAAACCGCTAAAACTAACTATGTAATTTGGCAACATCTCTCCGAGTTCTGCAACAGTGAAGGCAGAAATTTTATCTACAATAGAAGGAACATTATTATCAGAAAGTTCTAATTTCCCTTCATTCGTAAAAGTTCCAACATCTAATTCAACTAATTTCCACCAAAATATACTCTCCTGTTTTACTCCCAATTCTTTAAGTTTTTTTGCTAATTCAAGACTGCATACTTGGTCTTCTAATTTCATTATTTCACCTCCTTAATCATTAACTTCTTTAAATGCTCCATTGAAATTCAAATCAATCCTCTTCCAAAACGAAAGACTGCCGTAAGTCTGGTTCTTAGCGATGGCGTAATAAAATTGGCTTGCTTCTTTTTTATCTCTACGAATTAAGATAACTCCTGTTGCGGTTTGTTCAATTTCGCCAGAGTCCCTGATTCTTGAAAGGTCTATCGTTTCCTCGTCTTCGTCTTTCTGACGATTAAACTGACTTAAAATTATCATACATCGCTTTTTAGAAAGCCTACGAAATTCTTTAGCGATGTCTCCAAGTTCCTCAACCCTATTCCTTCCCGTTCCAGATTTCATTAACTGAATGTAGTCCACGAAGACAACATCAAACTTGTGTATTTCTATCCAAGCCACGATGTCGTCAAGCCTGTTAAAGTCCTCAGTAAAGTAGAAATTCTTAAACTTATCCTGCTTGACAAGATTCATACCTAAATCCCACCACTCTTTTTTTCTAATGTCTATGTCGGAAAGTCTGATCTGTTCGTTTCCCATTTCCCAATTCAAGAGTCTGATTAGTAACTGTTCTCTTCCAAGTTCCATACTAATGTAACCTACTGATGCCCCCCTGTCAAGAAAAGATAAGGCAAGATTTAACGCTAACTGCGTTTTTCCTGTCGAGGTCTTCCCTGCTATGTAAATATTCTCACCTCTCATAAAAGGTAAGTAAAAGGTCAAAGTGTGCAGATCGTTTGAAAAAAATCTTTTAGACTTAGAAAGTCTTTCAAAGTCTTCCGAATTAAAGGTATCCGAAAAGGGTTTGTCGTCAACATTTTCATTTAAAAGAACGATTTCATTCGCTGTCTTTCGGGCTTTTTCAAATTCAAGTCTTCCTGCAAAGTCTGAAATCTGCTCGCCCTTGACTATCATTTGTCGAGAAATTGAATTGGTCTTGACTAATCGAGCATAATAAGAAACATTTGCGGCATTAGGCACGCCGTCTGCAAGGCGAGCAAGATATGAAATGCCTCCCACAAAGTCAAGTTTGTTTATATTTTTGAGTTCTTCTGCTACGGATACAATGTCGATAGGTTTTTCGTTAAGTTTTAAAATTACACTCATTATTAGGCGATGTTCTTCTCTGTAAAAATCATCAGGGATTAAATTAAGTGCCTTGAGTTCTTTTGAATCTATTAACAAAGCACCGATGACTGACTGCTCTGCCTCAATACTGTGAGGCGGAACTTTTAATTCCTCAGTAAAATTAGTGTTCAAACGATATACCCTCCCTTTTTATTTTTTTCTTTCATTTCAATTTCTTCCTTTACTCCACCACGCCAACGGACAACGGAGTTTAAAACTGCTTGCAAATTAGTAATGAAAACTTTTGAGTCCCGATTCTCCTTTTTATATTTCCGCTTTCCGTATTCAACGGCTTCAATTATTTCGTCTATCGTGTAAGTTTGTAAAAGTTCCTTAGCAGGTTTAACATTAAGTCGTATAGAAATAGGGTTGTATTCATAACCCATCGTTTCGCAGAATTTTTTAATCAATTCCTGCATCTCCGAACCTTTTACTTTCGCAACGGTTTGCGAATTCTCCTCTTCGTTTGTTTTTTCTTTTAAAGAATTTTCAGTTAGTGAAGAGTCTTTAGTTATATTTATATAGTTATCTTTAGGGTTATTCTTTTCGCCATTGATACAAGGTTCTATTTGTTGTTGTTTAGGTTTCTCTTGTTTAGAAGGTTCTAAATATTGTTTAGAAGGTTCTAAATGTTGTTTAGAAGGTTCTAAATGTTTAGACCACTCTAAATAATGTTTATTAAATTTAATTTCAATACCTTTTCTAAAAATAATCTTTTTTGTTTCTAAACTTTTTAGAATTTGAGATACCCAAGACATTGAAAGCCCAAGATTTTTAGCAATAAAAGAAGTATGAAAGAATCCATTTGTTTTTTGATAACCATAGGTATAACGAATTATCCAATCTATAATAGCTCTTTCTTTGCCTGTAATCGTTCCTTGTGCCATTGCTTTAGCAAGTGCTTCAAGTAATTCGTGAGCAATTTGTGTATATCCGTTATCTACTTGAGGGTTGCCATTCATTTTTTTCCAAAATCAGATATAAGCATATTCACTCTTTAATTTTCGTCTCTCTTCTTTATGAGTTTGTCTTTTCAACTTTCGCCTTGAGTGTCTATGTTTTGTCTCCACCAACCATTCTCGCTTTTTAATACGGATTTTATTGTCGCCTCCACTAATTATCCCCACTTCATTTTTCCTCCTTTCTCACAAGTTCAAATTCGCCACCATGTATGCCAAATTCTTTGATACACTCGCTTTCTTTATATTCCTTACCATCAAACATATCAGCCCCATAATGAATATCAAATAAATTACAACCAGAACATTCCCAACAATAGAAACTACATTCATGTGTATGTCCAACACAATATTTTCCTCCTGGTATTCTTATCTTCACAGTTCTCCTTTCTCAATGTAAAGTCTGTAAATGGGTTCAAGTTGTTTAATGTCCTTTAACCACTTTTCTACATCGCCTTTGTAATTAGGGAATAAAGCCATTGCTTGGTTGGCGAACCCTTGCCTCGCAATTCTTTCGCTTGTCTTTTTATCGTTTTCAATCTTTTCATCTTTTGTAAAGTCATAAGTCTTTCGGTTGTCTATGTAAGACTTCTTTACGACTTCTCCTTCCCATTTGACCTGTTTAAAAGAGTTTCCCCAATCCGTAGGCGTTAGGTTTGCTTCAAAGTTCTTTCCTATTTCGGGTTGAGAAGTCTTAAATAGGTCGCCGTCATATTCTCTTCCGTCTTCGCCCTTTGCTTTTACTTTCCAATAAAAACCGTCTTTATAAACGCTTTTTTGTAATGCTTCTAATACCGTGTATTTTGCCATTTAAACCTCCTTATGTCCTTGCTTCATCACTTGCGACATCCACCATTGAACGGCAAGTGTATTTATTTCTTCCATTCCTTGTCCCGTGTAGTGATTGTGCCAAATGCTTCTATGCAACTCTTTAGGAACAAACAACACCAATTCATTATTTAAATGATGTCCTTCGTCTCCCTTAAAAGATTCATTGAGTGGTTTAAAACCAAGCATTCGTCTTTTACTTCTCTGCCTTGCATAACGCAATTTTTCTCCACCTTTCCATTGAGAATTTTTATCACCTATTTTTTGTTTTGCTTTTTCGCTTATTTTTCTTTTAGTTTCTTCAGAGCGTTTTATTCCTTTCAGTGCTTCGCTTAATTTTCTTTTAGTCTCTTCTAAGAGAGGTCTTCCTTTAAGTGTTTCACTTATCTTTCTCTTAGTTTCTTCACTTGGATGCTGTTCTTTATGTGCTTCACTATCCTTTTTACGAATTTCTTCAGTCCTTACATAAGTTCCTTTTAGCATTAATGCATCTCCTTACATAATTCCTTATAAGAACAAAAGTTGCATAATCCTGATTGTTTAGGATAGAATTCTTTATTTTCAATTCGTTTAATTATTTTTATTAAAAAATTGGTGGGGTCTTCAAAGTCAATCTTTTCACTCACGACTCCCCCTAAAAACGAACTTGTTATAAATCTGCCACTTTCGCAACGCTGCAAAAGTTTTGCATATAAGTTAAGTTGAGTCGTGTCAGGTTCCCGATATTTCTTTCTGAACTTCATCTCAATTATTTCCTCGCTGCGGAGAATATCCACAAATCCCACAAAGTCATAGTTTTCAATTTTTCCCTCAACCCGTTTTTCTAAATCTGTAAAGTCTTCTGGTAAGTAAGGAATAATTTGTTTAAGGTTCATTGTCATTAAATCTTCCCAAGTCTCTTTAGGCAAAGATAGTTTAGGCAAGTCGTCTAATTGAGTTGTAAAGAGTTTCATTTTCAAAAGAGTATTATTTAAATCCTTTGTCTTTAGATATTCTCCTGTTAGTGAATGAAGGATATTTCCCACTATTAGGAAATCACTCTTGACTTTAGGTAATTTTTCTACGTATTGATAATAAAAAGACAAAGGGCAGTTGATATACTGATTTATAGACGAATATGAATAAATCATTTCCCTTCCTTATATTCTTTATAGTAGTCAAGAAGATGATAATAATCTTCTTCCCAACAGTATTTGTCTGTATCTCCGTAATAATCCTTTATGACTTTTATTAAGATATTAAAGAATGTTTTATCGTGAAAAAGTTTGCTTCTACTATCAAAAATTTTTAAAAATCTTTGTTTTCGAATAGGGTGCGTTGTATCATCAATATAGTGCGTAAGTTCATGTATAATTTGGTCTATATATTGCTTTTTACTTTTTCCAGTTGCATAAATTGTTTGTGTGGTAACAGAATAACTCCCTCCATATTTTGAAATCCAAACATCTCCCAATTCCCCTTTTATTTTTTGTAAAGGTTTGATAGAAGGAATAGGTGCCTTGAATTTTTGACATTCAAACCTAATGAAGTTTTTTACCCTCATTTCCCTTCCTTATAATCTTCTAATGGACACCAAGAAGGAAAAGTTTCCTTTTCTCTTTTCAAAAAATACCGTTTACATAATGAACAATAGGGAGAATCAGTAACGTCTAAATAATAATGTGGACATTCCTTACAATTTTTTATTTTTATTATCTTCATCTTATCGGCTGCCTTGTAGATAGTTCATCTTCCAAAGCCAAGATGTTTTCTTGATAACTTTCCTCAAGTAAGTCAATAAGCTCTGTCGTTCTTTGAATTGCAGAATTAATAAAAAGCCTCATTGAACTTAACATTTCTCTTACAAGGTCTATTTCATTCATCTGAAAAAAATACTTCTCAAATACTAAATCCCCATCGCCTACCGAAAATTCCTCGTTTTTAATATTCGTTGCTCTCGTTGATGTTATAAACCAAATGTTATGATTGATGATGAGGTACGCTTCCGTAACTCCTGCTGGAAGTTCAATGATTGTAAAGAACCTTTCTTTTGTCATAAACACCCCCTTATTAAATGCTTCTTAATTTTGCCCATTATTTTTTCCACTTCCTTAAAGGCAGTCTGTAAGATTTCTATTAAAATGGCTAAAAGAATTGTTAAGACAAAAACAGAAAAGAGACTGAAGACTATTAGTTCTAAAATCATACTGCCTCTTTTATTTTCTGAGTGCAGAATTTTTGATAAATGAAAGATTTATAAAGCGTTTCAAGTTGTTCCAAAGCGTCTTTGTCTTTCAGATAGTCAATATCAACCGTTTCCAAGAATTTTGCAAAGTCTTTTAAGTCCTTGCCCGACATCTTTGTTGCAAACATTTTACCCTCCTTTTGGTTTGGTAATTTCGTAAGCCACAACACACGCTACAATTCCACTGACTACCATTCCTACGATTAGTTCAAGTAATTTTAGATAAGTCATTTGTTGCCTCCTTTGATAAATATTTTTTAACTTACCTATTTGCAATATCAATTAAAGTATCGATGTGTTGCATTCTCTCTTCCTTATAATTAATTTGATATACATATCCATTCTCATCGATTTCAATATCCTGCAAACAACTCATGTGATAACACTTCTGAATTACATTTAATACTTTTTCTTTATTTTCTATATTCATTTTTTCTACATACTCTCTAATATTCACTTCTTGCCTCCTTTGTTTCGAAATAAATATCTCCTTTTAAGTATTTCTCGATAAAACATCTTGATATTTCTAAGATACCCGTGTCTTCATCATAGTGATAAAAATTCTCAGGATAACCATACATTCTCCTAACCTCCAGAGGATTTGTTGCAGAAAGTTTCGCAAACCACCAAAGCTTTTTGATACCAATTTTAACAATCGTGCCTTCTTCTGTTTCAAGTTTTACTTCTCCTGTGCCAATGTTCAAGTCTTTAAATTTCAGTTTCACTTCTTGCCTCCCTTGTAATTTTTTAAAATCATATTAAAATGAGTAATCTTTGCTTTTGGAGGAAAAGAACGGATATAAGAAAACATTTGCTTTTGTTGCTCTTTCTCCGTTCCAACTATGCAATAGGACCCTATTACATACAACCCTTTATTTATCAAGGTTTGTTGCCCTTTTTTGAGAGCCTCTTTTGCTTTACAATCGTGTCCAATTCCTTTAATTTCCATACCCTATTAAAGCACAATTTTAAATCTTGTCAAGTTTTCTGAGGGTTGACAATTTGATATAAAATATAGATTATTCCTTGCTTGCTTTTTTTAGACAAAAAAATCACTTTGAGGTCTTTATTGATGTTCTTGGGTGAAAATGTCAAGTCGCAATAATTTTTTAAAATTGTTAAAGAATATAGGTAGAAAGCCAATACTTTTTTTCTATCTATTTCACAGGACAGCCAAAGAAGCGAGGAAAATCGAAAGTAAATTTTGAGCCTTAGAGGTCGACGGCGTATTTATATATGAAGGGACAATTTTTCCGAATAGACTTTCAGATTTGCAACTGTTGCGAAAGTGAAAAAACGAAGCAACCTTTTCTATATTAGTTATTAAAGAGATAGTGGCTCAGCAGATACAGCAGGGGCAGTAAAAGAGACCCGTTACGCACTATCAATTGGGCGATAGCGTTCGCATGGTGGCAAGCAATCAGGCAGGGATTAAAGGATAACCTTTTACTGTAAGGTGACCCAAACCGAGAACTTTAATTCTGGAATGCTAAAGAACTCCATGCTTATCTCTTTAATGATTATCAACCAATGAAAAGTCTTTAAAGATTTAAGAAATTACCTTGAAAACTATCCAGGACTTACTTGAAAGGGATTTAAGAGACCCGCTAACTTTTCTATAGTCATTGTATCAGTTATAAGACAGTGTATGTTAAAGGAGTAAGTAGTTAGATATTGTTAAAGTCTTTTAAAGTCTTTTTGAGTGTGTGGGATTTGTGAGAGGGGTTTTGAGCCCATCTACCTCAAACCCAAGCCCTATAAGCCCTCTTTGACCTCAAACTCCTTTCAAACTTCCTTCTCCTATGCAATATGACACTATTACTTAGTTGGTAAAATAACAAGAACCTCAATAGGCACCTTTGCCGAGGCACTTATCACTCATAATACTATTCATATTTAAGCCTTATGTAAGTCGTTATGGGGTACTGGGAGGTGTTGAGATTGAGGGTGGCGGAAGGGAAGGTTATATTATATACTCCCTCCCTCCGAGCCTTGAAAATTAAGGACTTCAACCATTCTACCAACTGACGCACTATTCTTACACTTAACTGACATTGTAGAAAAGTTTTAAAAAGTAAGTAATAATGAGACTTTTAAAATCACAACCAAGTTTCCGACCAAAATAAAAAAAATTCGAAATTAGTGGGATGCCTGTGCGGTGGCGTAGTTCGACATTTGATAAGATGTCTTACGAGGGAGCAGGTCAGATAAGAAGGAAAACTTGAAAAACCCCTCTTTAGCAATAGCAGAGGTTTAAAGAACTATGCTAAACCTTTATAGTGGGTTCGGTTGAAAGGTCAAACCGATATCCTAAACCTTTTCGGTGGGAGGGTTAAACCGTATGAGAGGGTAAGTCTTCTCAGTATGGCTCGAGCAAAAGGTCGGGGGAGAACCTCACAATCTCCCCTATTAGAAGGAGGCAAAATGGAAGAAAAGATAGAAGAAATAAAAGAAGAAGTTAAAGAAGTTAAAGAAGTAAAAGAAACTCTTGAAACAAAACGAGAAGAAGAACTTAAAAAATATGAAGATTTAAAAAATGCTATGTATTGGTTTTATTTCGGCTGTGGTGAAAAAAGGTCTCTCCACAGAGTCGCAATACATTTTGCAGTAAAAGACTGGGTAATTAAAGACATTTCGATTAAAGACGACTGGGTAAAGAAAGTCTCCGAAGGGGAGAAACTTTTGCAGTCCGCAGAACCAGACTCGGAAAATAAACTATTAGAATACTTTGATTTAGTCCAGTATGGAATAATCACCGACATTTTAAAAGACCCACTTGCAAAGACTAATGACAAATTAAAGGCGGCTGAAATGTTAGACGACATTGCAAAGAGGTCGGCGGACATAAGACAAAAAAAGAAGTTAATTATCGAGTTTCCCAAAGAAGAAGAATTTAAAAATTTAATACAAGGAATAAGAAATTTTGAAGCAAAGTCCTGAAAGACAAAGACTATATAGAGATACACAAACAGCCAGAATAATCAAACCTCATCTTTACCAGATGATAATGCTTTTAACCGATGCAAGAGAAATCGTTGCCTCGACTGGACAGGGTTCTGGTAAATCTACATTTGCACCCCTGTGGATTGGTTATCACATGGTAGAACTCGGCGGAAAATACATAATGACTTGTCCAACCTACGATATGATTGCCAGAATTGCAATTCCGAATACATTGGAATTTTTCAAAGATACGGAACTTGAAGGGGAATGGATAGATAAAAAACACAATATGTATGGAAACAAGTTTGGGGAAATTCATTTTCTTTCAACTGAAATACCAGACCACTTGCAAGGTATTCATGTAAAGGGCGTAGTAATGGATGAGGCGGGGCAGTGTTCAAGATTAGCCTACGATACTTTAAGAAGCCGTACAAGTCTTGAAGACGGACAACTCCTTATGCTTACAAACCCTTACCGTTCAAAAGACCCATACATTTACACGAACATAAGAAGGCGTTGGCAGAATGGAGACCCAGATGTCTTATACCTTGAATATGAAAGCACGGAAAACCCATCGTTCAATGTGGAAAAATATGAAAAGGAAAGAGAACTTCTAAGTCCTCAGGAATTTGCTTTCAGATACGGCGGGAAATTCACGAAACCAGTTGGTCGAGTTTACGAATACGACGAAGAAGAAGTCATCAAGGATGTTGAATATAAAGGACAGATTTGTTATGGTGGAATGGATTTTGGAATAGGAGACCCTACGGTTCTTGAAGTCGCCTTCCCTACTTCTTACGGACTTCATCTTATAGACGAATATTACAGACCGTCTTTGGCTTATTCAGAACACATCGAGGCAGTCGGAAGATTTGTTTTGAAATATAAAATCAAGACGATTTTCTATGATCCTTCGGCAAGAGCAGGAAAACTTGAAATAGACAAAGGATTAAGGGCGAAGGAAATTAAAGTTGACTGGCAACCAGCATATAACGATAAACAGGAAGGATGGAGAATTGTTAATGACTACTTTATTAAAAAACAGATGACCATTTCTCCGAGAAATTTAAGACTTTTAGATGAAGATGCAGGATATATTTTTAAAAATGGTCTTCCTATAGAGGAGAATAACCACTGCGAAGACGCAAGGCGTTATTTAATAACGGGATATGACAAATACGAAAAAAACAAAAAGGTTGAGGAAAAACAAGTTTATAAGAAAGCCATTCAGTGGTGGGACCAATATATGTACGACCTAAAAGATAGGATTGGACATCCAAAAAGAAAAGAGAAAAACTGGATGGAAAATTTTTAAGGAGGGTAATTGAAAAAAACAGACAACATAGACAAGTCGGTCTTAAAAAATATCGGAATGGACAAAGACGAATTGCTTAAAAAGGTCAATTTAGACTTTGACGAAGCCGTTGAAGAAAAAAATAAGACTTATAAAATCGTGGCTACTAAAGACAAGACGGAATCTATAAGCGATTATTCACAGTCAATCTTAACCGTCTATAAGGACTGGTATGACGGAAACCAATGGACTCGTGATGTTGACGGAACTACGATAGACACGAGTTATATCATAGCAAAGCCTGTAATTAATTATATCAAGACCATCATAGACCAGCAAGTAGCAATGCTTAAACGAAGGCAGGTAAATTTTGACCCAAGACCAGTGGAATCTAACGACACTTTAATTTCCGTCATCTGGCAGAATCTTCTGAAGTATGTTTGGAAAAAGAGATATTTTCATAGAAGCCTTTGTTTAGGTTATCAGGATTCAAGAATTTACGGAACTGGCTTTGGAAAGGTAAGATGGAACTTAAAAGATAAGGACATAGACTTCGTGATTATGAATCCTTTAGATGCTTATCCAGATAAATACGGATTAGACATTCCAGATATGAGATACATTCATTTTGTCTTTCCAAAACCAAAAGAATATGTAAAAAATATGTACGGCATAGAAGAAAAAGAAGATGAGGTCATAATCAAAGAAACTTGGTATAACCCCGATGTCCTTGCTGATGACGGATTTTATATCTTATGGACTGATAAAAACATTCTTGATGTAAGGACTTTAAAAGATGTCTCCCAGAGAAACGAAATTCCCATCGTAGCATTCAGACCAAACCAAACTACTACTTCTTTTTGGGGAGCATCACAGGTTAGAGACCTTGCACAGATACAAAAACTTCACAACAAGTCGTTAGGACTTATTTTAGATAACCTTCTTTTGTCAAATAACGGGAGACCTTGCACATTAGACGATAAATTAGAATTAGACAATAACCCACTTTCATTAATTAAGTTGAAAAGTAGAGATGAATTGTGGCTTTTGGAAGGGACAAATGCCGTTCAACCTGCTTGGTTTTCAATAGTTCAATATACTTCTTATTCTCTGGCACAGGCTTTGACGGGAACTTATGCGGTTAATCTCGGCGGTGCAGCCCCCACGCAGACGGCTTCAGGCATAATTTCGTTGCAACAGGCAGGAAGCACCCTTTCTGAGTCAGATTTAAAAGATGTCGGATTGAGTATGTCAAAATTGGGCAAATTCGTAGTGGATATGGTAAGAAATCTCTACGGAAAAGAAAGAATTAAGAAGATTATAGGCGAAATGAAGGACATAAAAGATGTTCAAATTGACGATTTAATGAAGAAATTTGACCAAGAAATTGATTTATATGTGGATTTTGGTGAAAATCTACCTGAAGACAGGCTATCAAGGAATAACATTTTACTTGCAATGGTTCAGGCAGGGGCAATTACTAAGGAAATGTATGCTCAATTATCAGGAATACCAGAACTCATAATGGCAATGGATGAGAAGACCAAGTCAGATTTAGAACAGGCTCAAAAAATGATGCAGCAAATGCAACAGGCACAACCTCAAACGGGAACAGTAGGAAAAACACCAGCAGAACAGGTGGCAGCCCCTCAAGCAGTAAGTCCACAAGCCGAACAAGCACAAACAAGAGTAGATAATCTTCAAGAAAAACTAAAGCAGGGAGGTGGCGTGTAGTGCCAAGAAATGTAGATTTATTGGGAACATCAAAGTATGGAAACGCATTGGGAGAAATAGTTAAAAAGAAAAAAGGACAAGGAATTTCTGGAAATGTAGGAGCAAGGACTTTTCCTAAAGACCCTTTTGCTGACATTTCAGGATTTAATCCTTATATTCTCACACAAGTTGATGAGAGTGGAAAACTTAGAAGAGGCGTTTGGAAAAAACCAGAAGAACTAATTGCTCACGGATATGTGTATGACACCAATACGAAAGGGTGGGCTTTACCAACACCAACGGCTACTGCGGAAACAACGCATCACGAAAGAGGAATGGCACCAACAACCCCCTTACCAGTAACTCCACCTACTGATGTATTTAATGTTGCTCCAGATATTTTTGGACAAGGTTTACAAATAGGAGCCACCGTAGTTCTTGACGGAATAAATCCTGACGGAACTTACAGATGGAAAGTAGTTACTCAAACTGGTGGCAGTAAACCAGTTAATATACTTTAAGGAGGTAATAAATGAAAGACAATGCAAGCAAGTATGGAAGTGCATTAGCTGATACCGTAAATGAAATGCGGGGAAAAGTTAATACTGGAGATATGACAATGAACTCCACAAATCCACCCGAAGCCGCTGGTGGAATTACGGTGGCTATTGACCTTTTACCAGATGTGGCAGAAGGAGATACGGTTACCTTAACCGTTCAAAATGTGGATACCGTAAAAGGCGAGGTTCATTTAGTAAGGGAGAATACGACCCCAGCAGTAACGCCAACAGGAGTTATACCAACATAGTAGTAATCTTTAATTAAATATCGGTTCACTCGCCGTCAATGAGTGTTCTCTTAACACAGAGTAAAAAGGGAGGCAAAACATGCCAGAAGACAAAGAAGTAATCACACCACAAGAAGGTGTGGCTTTATCGGAAAAGGCAACCGATGTAAAAGAAGAGTTTGCCAAGAATGAAGTCAACTTCTCAGCTGCTTTGGCAGAAAAGAACCGAGAAAAACAGGCTCTCAAAGGTCAATTAGCAGAAAAAGAAGCTGAATTGGAGAGGCTTAAATCAGAAAACGAACTTTTAAAAACCTTTAACGAGCCTACCAGTGATAGTGATACTGAAATTGCTGATTTAAAAAAACAGATAACAGACCTCACAACCTTTAAGAAAAGTCTCGAAGAGACCTCGAAGGAAGAGGAATTAAAGAAGCAAAAAGAAGAAATCACTTTGCACTGCGAAAATATTAAAACTGCAAAAGACGAAAACGGGAATTTGTTATACCCCGACTTTAATGAATCCGAAATCCTCATATCTTTATATGAAAGGACAGGCGGAATTTTAAAAGACCTTTCTCAGATAGAAGACGAATACTTGCTTTTAAAAACAAAAAAGCAGAGAGAATCTGAGAAATTGCAGAAGGCTCGCCAGAAGGCGACAACTGAAAGTCCGTCAAATGTTTCAGCACCCTCCGAAAAAACACCCTCTAATGTAGATGAAGGATTTGAAATCTACAGGAGGCAAAAAAAATAGGAGGAAATAAATGGCATTACCTACCAATACTTTAAATTCGTATTTGAAAGTTAAATCAATTACGGATGGTTTTATAAATCAGGTAATAACGCAAAGTCCTTTCCTTGATTTAATGAGAAAAGGAAAGGCATTCGTAACAAAAGCTGGAGGAGACTATATTAAGGTAAGTCTTAACTATGCCCTTAATACAACCTTTGCAGCTTGGTCTGGTGCAGGGGCAGTAACATCTACCACAGGTCTTACCGCTTATGCAACAGAAGGACAATATAAGTGGGGTTATTTCTATGCACGAGACCTTCTTACATACAAACAGTGGATGGAACAGGAAAAAACACAGGACTCTATCGAGGATTTTGCAAAGAACAGACTTTCCAATATGGCTGATGGAATTTCAAGGTCTATGGAAACTCAACTCTTCACTGCATATGATGGTTCTACTACTGCTTTTGGTATCCCAGATATTGTAAATACGGGAAACCCTTCCAGTTATGGAACAGGACTTGGAGATATTGCCGTTGCTGACGGTTCTTGGTGGGCATCACATTCAGAAACTTATTCATCTTCATCTACTTTAGTAAAACAGATGTTTCACATGCTTAACCATCTCAGCGTTTACGGTTCTACTCCAGACCTTATCGTAACGACTCAGGCAATTTTCGAACACTTTGCAGACGAAGCTTATGAAAAGGCTGGATATTTAGTCCACGATGAGATTCCACTTAAACTTGGTTTTAAATCAGGTGGGTCTTTTAATGGTTGTCCAGTTGTTTGGTCTGACCAATGCACGGCACAGACAATGTATTTCTTAAATACAAAATATCTCAAACTCGTTGTTCACCCAGAAGCAAACTTTGAGAGTACGGGTTGGCAGCAAATGGCAACAAATAACCTTGATTTGCTTGCTCTTGTTACAATAGCTTATAATGTTGTTTGTTCAAATAGGGCTGCACAGGGTCTATTAATTACGATTAACGACTAAGGGGGTGAGTTAGATGGCTAAATATACATTTCCCTTTGGTTCAATAGAATTAAGTGTAACTGGAACTACGGCTACAGTTGACGATACCGCTACTCTCGGAACTTCTACTACGATTGTTCCCTCACAAAGAGCGGTTAAGGTTTATGTAGATACTGGACTTTCTACAAAACAAAATCTAATAGATAGCTCCGCAGTTTTGGCGGCGGCTATAGGTGATGAAACGGGTTCGGGTGTTGCAGTTTTTGCTACTACGCCCACTTTAGTAACTCCCATTCTTGGCGTGGCGACTGCAACATCAATTAACAAAGTTACGATTACTGCACCTGCTACTTCTTCAACACTTACTATTGCTAATGGTTCAAGTCTTATAACTTCTGGTGCTTATTCAATTACCTTTACTGCTGGTGCAACGACTACTGTAACTCTTCCTGCTTCTGGAACTTTAGCGACTTTGGCTGGTTCGGAAACTCTTTCCAACAAGACTTTGACTACTCCAGTTTTAGGTGCTGCAACTGCAACATCTATAACTTGTACGGCAATATCAAAAATTGGAACACACGATTGGGGAGTTGGTTCAACTGGAATAACCGTTAGTGCAAGTGACCCAGTATTTCAAGTAGCTGGTAAGATTGCAAGTGCAAGCGTAACGGCAGGAGCTTATGCTTCATCGTATAGTCAGTTTGCATTGACTAAGACTCAGGCTACTGGTGTAAGTATGTTTGCTTCTTGGAATGAATTGTACATCACAAGTACTGGTGGAGCAATAACTTTGACTGGTTCAGGTAACTACGCGGCAGTATGGGGTCATGTTGAGGTATCTGGAGCTTCAATTGTTACAAGTTCTACAGGCAATATAGCGGCGTTAAATGGTTCACTTATCATACCTGCTAATTTTGTTAATAATGGTTTAATTGCTGGTTGTCAGGTTGACGCCATACTTGGTACTGGGTTTACAAATACTGGGAACACTGCAGCATTTGCAATTGGTACTCATCTTGACCCAGGACAAGATGACTGGGAGTATGGATTATATATTCCAGCGAGTACAGTAACAACAGGTATAAGCATTGTTGGAAGTACGAAGGGTATGTCAGTAGTGTCAACTTTAACTGGAACAGGAAACCTTGATGCAAATACAATAACTGTAACAGATAATACAACGGCAGGAGCATTTTGCAGAGGATTTGCGGTTGGAGTAACAGCGGCGGGAACTAAGACGGGTTCTGGAGAAGTTGATGGAATAGGTATTGATATGACATATACTGGAAATACTACATATGGATACAACCTTTCATTATATGGTGCAGGAAGCGGAAATCCGACATTAGGTTTTGTATCAAACATAAGTATATATCAAGATAATTTAGGAACTGCTGTATCAGGTTATGCTGCAATAGATATAGGCATAGCATTAAGCGATGCACCATCATATAGGTACACTTACTTTAGATGTAGAGACCATAGTTCAGCAATACCAATATCTGTTTTCAAATTTGAGGGAGCGCATTGTGCAACTAACTTTTTCAGTGTTCTAAACTCGGATGGAACACCAGATTTCTTAATTAGTGCTGCAGTAAGTTCAACTCAAAATAAGAAGATAAGGGTTGATGTAAATGGAACACCTTATTACATACCTTTATATGTAGCTTAAAGCTAAACCAAAAATTAATTTATGGGCGGGAAACTCCCCGCCCCTTTAAACGGAGGTGCAGATGAAATTAAACATCCTTGAGCGAATTATGGTCTTAGGAATTTTACCCAAACAAAGTGATTTCGTAAGTATGAAAATAATTATGGATTTACAAAAAGCAGTTGGATTTAGTCAGAATGAATTAGATAAATCAAATATCAAAGCCCACGAAGACGGCAGTATTGCTTGGGAAAAAGACTTCGAAAAAGAAGTTAAAATCACTAAGCGTGCCGCTGAAATTATCATCAAAGGATTAAAAGACCTTTCCGAAAAAGGACAGGTAAGCGTTCAGCATTTATCCATCTATGAGAAATTCAAAGTTGATATTGAAATAAAATCAGAAGAAGTTGTAAAGATGCAAGAGGAGTTTGTGCCATAGGAGGTAAATATGCCTTATAAGGTAGTTGGCAATAAAGTTATGCACTTTAAAAACGGAAAGTGGAGTGTCAAACAGACTTGTAAAAGTCCTGCAAATGCTAAAAAGGCTATGAATTTACTTAGAGGCGTTGAACACGGAATGGTTCCGAGAAAAAAGAAAAAGAGAAAGTAAATGGTTTGGACAAAAAAAACAGATAAATCGGGGGTCTGGAGTAAACCTTCAGACCTTTCTAATAACTGGCTTTTAAAAAGTAACAAATTAGGCACTTGGATAAGTCATCAAATTAATATTGTAAATTCTGCTTTATTTAAACACAGATTATTGTTCGGGACATATATTTTAGGAACTCTCGTTTACAACGGACAAAAACAGAACTGGTTAAAAGATATTCAGGTTACTTCAAACTGGACTAAAAAATTAAATACGACAGATACTTGGGATAAAAAGTCTCAGACTTCTGGGACTTGGGCAGATAAAACTCCAGACACAAAGTCTTGGAGTAAGCATTCAGACAAAGTAAATAGTTGGACAAAAAAATAGGAGGATTAGATGGCACTATTAGTTCCAGATGTGGCTGAGGTTCTTTTACTCAGTTATGCGTTAAATAAAGTTACGGCGGGAGATGTTAAATTACATCTCTACACAAATGATTACACCCCCGTTGAAGGTTCTGTTGTCGGAAGTTTTACAGAAGCAAATGCAGCGGGTTATGGTGCAATTACTTTAGCAGGTTCGTCTTGGACAATTGCAACGGTAACGGGAACGACTACGGCTTCGTATGCACAACAGACTTTTACATTCACTGCTGCTTCAACCGATTACGGTTATTACATTACAAATAAC
>Ga0315288_10000736_pt1 | contig 41530 bp, 32 predicted proteins | sample YL17G11_20_MG_FD_203454 | JGI IMG/M metagenome (GOLD analysis project Ga0315288, IMG submission 203454) | Sediment microbial communities from Yellowstone Lake, YNP, Wyoming, USA - YL17G11_20 | ecosystem: Environmental > Aquatic > Freshwater > Lake > Sediment | place: USA: Wyoming | collected...
ATGAACTATCCCCCCTTCCCATATGTCCTGGCCGTCAAATTAAGCGCTCCAGCCGGAAGGAAAGGTCCGACACGTTCCCGGCCCTGCTGATCCGAAGCGTGACCGGTCGGCCCTCTCTCTGCAGATAGCGCTTCAATGTCTCCAGCGTGAATGAAAACGCCGGTTGATTATCAACGGATATGAGGAGGTCGCCCTTCGCGGCCCCGGCTTTAGCGGCCGGAGAATTTTCGACAACGTTCTCGACTGTGAACGCGTTGTTCGCTTCCCCTGCCGAAATGAAATACAAGCCGCTCATATCATACTCGAAGGGCTGGAGGAAGTCGGCGCCCTTTTGAAGAATCATTTCCTGCTTTTGATAATCGAAAGTGACATGAAACCGGGACAGGATGTCGGCGCCGATGATTCCGTCGAACTGGCTGCTCGCGGCGATGCCCTTGGTGTCCGTCGAAAACTGGACAACGGGTCGCTCGATCTCCAGGTCGCCGATCCGGATGGACGTTACCCGGCCCATGATACCCCGGACGGCCCCCCCGATTCCGAAACCGGCGATGTTTTCAACGGTCCGGCGGGCGCTCTGAATCAGCCCGTGCTTGGCCGTGAACGGCGTATTGAAGAAGGTCATCCGGACCCCGGTGTCGATGAGAAAAAGACCTTCCCTGGGGACATCCGACCCCTCCGAGACGATCTTCGCTTTCACAAACAGCGTATTGGATTGGACGATCAGTGGAATCACCCATCCCTTCCCCGAGGCTTCGAACACGCCCGGGTCATGGAAAGTGACTTTATGATTGGCGTAGTCGATTTGGGTCACGAGGCGGCCTAGAATATTCCCGCCCAGCAGGCCGTCCTTTTTCCGGCCCCAGTTCGGTTCCATTCGTTTCAGGGGAATCGTAATGATCCTGAAACCTGCCATCTCCATGCCGGGCAATAAAAGATGGATACCTTCGAGGTCGCTCATCCGTACTTGTTCCGGGCCCGCACCGCCGCCCGTCGTGGTCCGGCCCAGCGTCAGCCCCAGGTCTTCGGCGACCTTCTCGTCGATGGCCGAGACGTCGGTGGCTCCCGTGTCGAGCACGAAATCCAGGCTGGCAACCCCGGCGACCCGGCAAGGAAAGTAGATGATGTTTTCGAAAAGCGAAATATCGATGCTGACGGATTTCGCGCCGTCCGAAAAGCGGATCGCGGGACCTACGGCGGTTTTCTCGCCTGGCTTGGATTGAGCCTGCTCGATCCCGGCCCCGGCAATCACCGCTAAGCATCCCGCCATGAACAGGACGAGGAAGAATATTCGCTTCATAATCAAACTTCTTTTAGACAGTTGATTTTTTGATCTTCCTGTAAATGAATAAATTGCGAGCGCGCGAAAAGAGTTTGTCACTACGGCCTCTCATCTCAACTCGTCATTGTCACTGAAGACGGCGGCCGAGGTGATAAGCGTTTCCTTTTTCGCTACGCATCGAATTCCCGCTCCGGACGATGAATTTACCCTCCTCACCATGCGGGTAATATAATATCGGCCGGGCGACGCTGTCAATAACGGCATTGGAGATCTTAACGAGAAAGGAAAGGCTACTCAATATACTCGACGAAATGCCGGGGGTGTATTGAGCAAATTCAGCCTTGGGATTGGCGAAGATGGTGTCTGGGTGTCCAAGATTGAAATACTCAAGCCCGACAATACACGGCTTCAGGTAGTGGAATTTCGGATGAAGCGCCTCAAGTAGCTGGCGGTTGAGTCGATCTCTGATCTAATACCGCTCGGCCGAAGTCCGGGCGGTGGTTACAAGTGTCCCCATGAGTGGGGCGATTCGTTTCGTTTTCCCTTACGTCAAGCAACCCGATGAAAAAAAGGAAAAAAGGCCTTGGGATGCAACCGGATGGGCGGCGCAAGAGTTAAAACAGGTGGATGCTAAAAAATCAGCAGACCTCTTGACAAGCAAAAAAACAAGTGCTAATATTTTAGCATGCTAATTTATTAGCAGATCAATCGCGAAGACAAACGGAGTTATCCATGAAGAACCACAAGAGCCTGAGCCGGCGGGAACGGCAGATCATGGACATCGTCTACGAGATGAAGGAAGTGTCGGTGCTGCAGGTCCTTGAGCGCTTGCCCTCGCCGCCCGGCTATTCGGCCGTCCGGGCGCTCCTCCGCGTCCTCGAGCAGAAGGGCCACCTGGCCCACCGGCAGGACGGGCCCAGGTATGTCTACACCCCGCTCCTCCCTCGGGAGAAAGCCCGGAGGAGCGCCCTCAAACACCTCATGAGGACGTTTTTCGACGGCTCGACCCAGGATGTCGTGGCCGCCCTCCTGGACATCTCCGAGGACAGTCTCTCAGAGGCCGACTACCGCCGGCTCTTGGAACTTATCGAAAAGGCCCGCGGGGAAGGACGCTGACGTGGGTTGGTTCAGCGGCGCGGGAACCCTCGGCATTCTCGCCGAGTATTTCTTAAAGGTCACAATCGTTTTGTGCCTGGCGCTTCTCGCCGTCGCGGCCTCGAAGCGGCGGCCGGCCGCCTTCCGACATTTCGTGCTGTCCTTCGCTCTCATTGGATTGCTACTCCTTCCCCTGCTCTCTCTCGCCCCGGTCGGATGGAAAACTTCATTTCTGCCTGCCCGGCCGGCCGGGATAGGGGCGCAGGAACGAGCGCGGGACGTCCGAGATTTACTTCTGGAAGCCATCGAATTTCCGGCAGGGACGCATTCAATAACCGCTGGCATCCCGGCCGATGGCCCGTCTGGTCTGTCGCCCTTGGGCGTAAACATCCGGCCGCGCGAATCCTCCACGCTCTCACTCCGTTCTGAGCCTTCCTCCCGCCATCCGCAGGACCAGAAACAATCCCGGAGACGAGGCGCCTCAGGCATTGCGATCACCATCCTCTGGTCGGCCGGGCTCGCCGTCCTTCTCTTGAGGCTGGGCTTCGGCCTGGCCGGGGCTGTCAGGCTGACAGCGGGAGCGACAACGCTTGTCGACCCCATTTGGCGGGTGCTCCTTGAGCGTTTCCTGTCGCTCGTTTCGCTCAGGCGGAAAATTTCTCTCAAGAGCCATCCGGAGGTCCTCGTGCCGCTGACCTGGGGCTGGAGGAAGCCCGTCATCCTCATGCCGTCCGGGTCTGACACCTGGACGGAGGAGGAGCGTTCCTCCGCCCTCTTCCATGAACTCTCCCATGTCAAGCGGGCGGATTTCCTGATCATGCTGCTTGTCCGCACGAGCCTGGCTATGTTCTGGTTCAATCCGCTCTGCTGGATCGTCTACCGCGAGCTCCGCAAAAAGCAGGAAATCGCATGCGACGAGCTTGTCCTTCGCGCGGGGATCAGGCCGTCGATATACGCCGCCAGCCTCCTCGCTTTCCGGCGCTCCGTGGGATTCCGCTGGAACCCCTCGGCAGCCCTGCTCGGGCTGTTGGGTAAGTCTTCGTTCCATGAACGCCTGGCGGCTATTCTCAAACAAAAGCTGACATTCAAGGAGGTTAAAATGAAAACAAAAATTATGCTGGCCGCAGCCGTCATATCGGCTGTCGCCGTCATCGGGACGGCCCGTCCGGCCGTCGGGGTGGAGAAGAAAGCCGCCGCAGCGACGGTCGTCGAAACGGCGACGCCCGAACCGGGATATCTTGCCGCGACCCTGCCTACGGCCGAGATGCAGGAGAAGCAAACGGACAAAGTCAATTCTCAAGAGAAAGAAAAAGAAAAAGCAAAGGCGGCGGAGAAGGAGAAGCCCGCCGTCGAGAATAAAATCATCGTCATGGCCAAGGAAGGCAAGAAAACGCCGATCGAGATCACCATCACTGAGGGCAATATCGTCAAAACGCTCATCCTGGACAAGCCGTTGATCATCACCAGCGGCGAAGGCGGCCGAGGCCTCGTCCTGACCTCTGACGGCCAGGAAACCTTGATCCTGAAAGGCGAACCGCTGCGCCTGGAAATCAAGGGAAGCAGCCTCAAGCTTATAAAAGAGGGGAAAGTCCTGAAGGTCGGCAAAAGCGGCGTCTATAGCTTCATCCGGGAAGGCCACAAGGACGGTTCCAAGATAGCTTGGGTCGTCAAAGAGCCCGACAAGGGCATCGAGATCAAGGAAATCTCCGCCAAGCCGGAGACCGGCGTTTGGATTGCCGACGAGGTCAAGCCGCGCATCTCCTCCTGGAGCGTCAGCGAAAAGGAGCTCCTGGACAAAGTCCGCGAAATCCAGGAGCAGGTCAAAGCGGTCAAAGAGAAAAAGCTCGACATCAGCGCGCTCGAAAAATACCTTGATAAACTCGAGGCGGAACTCAAGGCCGGCGAGGAAAAGCCTCGGCATTTCAAGCTCAAGCTCGATAAGGAACCCGGGGAAATCGGGATCGAGCTCGACAAGGAACCCGGGGAGTTCACCCTTTACAAGAAGATCCGTGAGGACAAAGCCAAGGGCGAAGTCGGCGTGTACATCATGGAGGGTGACAAGTCGGATAAAGCTTGGACCGTGACCGTTGCCGAAGACGACGCTGCGCTCCAGTTCATCATCAAGGGCAAAGCGGGCCAGGAAGGGCGCGAGGCCTTCGATCGGGCGGTCGCCAGGGTTAAGAAGGAACTGCCCGAAGGCTACAAGCTCGACCCCGAATACGACGAGGAATCCGGGACGATGACCTTCAAAATCACTCTCCCCGGGGGAAAGAAAGATTCCGAGGAACTCATCAAGAAACTCGTCGAGAGCCTCAGGGAAGAAGTCAAGAAGTAGCCTGTATCCCAAAATTGCCGATAGAGTTTTGTCATCGCGTGCGAAGCGTGGCAATCATGGCTTATAAATCATTGCAAGGAGCCTTGCGACGAAGCAATCTCGTGGCACCGTCCATGAGATTGCCGCGCTCCCTTCGGTCGCTCGCAATGACAACCAAATCAATCACTTGTACTTCTATTGGCAATTTTAGGCTGTATTATCCCGAATTTGATGATATCCCGCCCTCACCTTTAACCTGCTCCCAGTGCGGGGGAAAGATGAAGGTCATCGCCTTTATCACCGATTTCTCCGTGGTCGATCGCATCATCAACCGCCTCAAGCTGACCTTTATCGCAGCGAAGCCCCCCCTCATATTGCCCATGAAGCGGTTAACGAAACGGGTGAGATGATTCCGCTTAAGGAACAATCCGAATTTTCCGTATGTTCTCGGATTGAAAGGCGCGCTTCATTGTAAGTTTCCGGCCGGGCCTTGTCAATTCGATAGGAGGAAAAGGACTGAACTTCGACCTTCACCGGCTTGACGCGGAAGGCTCCCCAACAGATTTCATCTGATCGAGAATCCTTGAGAAATTCAGGCGTTTTCGTTTGCATTCAAGCAAGAACTCATCGATAATGGCTGTTTATATTCTTTGACGGATGGCTCATGAAGACGCAAAAAATCGCTGCCTCGGCGCTGGGATTGATCGGGCTTTTCCTGCTTCCCTTGTTCTCTTCCACGGAAAACCTGAACGCCGTCCGGGTGGAAAAGGGGCCGGTCGTGGATGGAAAGCTTGACGACACCTGCTGGAGTCGGGCCGTTCCTTTCATCGATTTCCGGCAGCAGCAACCCGTCCCTTCGAGCGACCCTTCTGAAAAAACCGAGCTCCGGGTCGTCTACGACCGGGACAATCTCTATGTGGGGATCGTGTGTTTCGACGGCGAGGTCTCCAAGGTTGCGGCCAAATGTATGGCCCACGACATGTTTCAGCCCATGCGGGGCGTCGACGATGATGTTGTCAGAGTTCTCCTCGATCCTTTCCAGGACAAGAGGAACGCTTACATCTTCATCGCCAACGCCTGCGGAGCCAGGAGCGAAGGGCTGGCCCGAGGCGAGCGATACTCCCTCAACTGGGACGGGATCTGGGACGCCCACAGCCTTTTTTTCGAGGGGGGCTGGAGCGTCGAAATGCGGATCCCGTTCAAAACGATCTCCTTCAACAAATCCCTGTCGGCCTGGGGCCTGAATGTTGAACGATATATCGCCCGCAAGCAGGAGACCATCCGCCTTTCTCGTCCGGAACTCAACGCCTTTTTCGCCAACCCGATGAATGCCGCCCTCCTTCAGGGGATCGCCGACGTCAAACAGGGCAAAGGGTTCACCTTTAGGCCTTACGGCAATCTCTCCCTGGATCGTGACCATAAAGCGCGGACGGATACGAAGTGGAAAGTGGACGGGGGTTTCGACATCTACAAAAATTTCACGCCCAATTTCGTCGGGGCGTTCTCCTATAACACGGACTTTGCCGAAACCGAGGTAGACGAGCGACGGGTCAACCTGACCCGTTTTCCCCTTTTTTTCCCCGAGAAGCGGACGTTTTTCCTCGAAGGATCTGAAATCTTCAATTTTAGCGTCGGCGAGGGGCCGATGATGGGGGGGCCGTCCTTCATGCCTTTCTTCAGCAGGCAGATTGGGCTTGTCGAGGAGGAACAGGTGCCGATATCCTTCGGGGCCAAGGTCTACGGTAAGCTGGGCAACACGAGCCTCTCCGTCCTCGACGTGAGGACCAGGCCGTTTTCCGGAGATGAAATCGAGCTCACCGCGGAAAATTTCGTTGCCGGCCGGATCTACAAAAATATTTTCGCCGAGAGCAAGGTCGGCTTGATTTTCACGCACGGCAATCCCTCCAGCGAGGGCCGCAACTCCCTTGTCGGCATCGATTTCGACTACACGACCTCGCGCTTTCTCGGGAATAAGAATTTCACCGCCCAGAGCTGGTATGTCCTTAACTGGAATGAACTCGAAACCGGGAAGCACCGAGGATTCGGGTTCAGGCTAAACTACCCGAACGACCTCTGGGATCTATCGGCGAACTATAGCTATTACGGGGACGCCCTGGAACCGGGCCTCGGTTTTCTACCCCGTAATGACGTCCAGGTTTTCTCCGGGGGGGTGAACTTCAAGCCCCGGCCGGAAAAGGGATTTCTGGGCAAGTGGATCCGGCAGTTTATGTTTGAGTTCCGGCCGACCTTCTACTGGGATCTCGTCGGAAACCTTGAAACCAAACGGATCTTCATCGCCCCCCTGAATTTCCGGACCGAAAGGGGGGAGCATATCGAGTTCAATTTAACCGTCAACCGCGATGTCCTTCCCGAAGATTTCGAGATCGCCGAGGGACTTTTCATTCCGCATGGGCCGTACGACTTCACGAACTTCAATCTCCAGTATAGTTCCCCTTCTTACCGCTCCTTGCTTTTCAGCGCCGAGTACAAATTTGGACCGTTCTATTCGGGGACGTACCGGGACGCACAGCTGGACCTGTCCCTCCGGCTCAGCGGCCATGTCGACCTCGGACTTAGGGCCAACCTCGTCAAAGGGAAGCTCAAGGAAGGGGTATTAAATGAGAATGTCTTCCAGCTCAGGGCGAATTTTTTTCTGACACCGGACCTCGGCCTGATGAACTACATCCAGTACGACGACGTGAGCAAGACTCTCGAGGCCAACATCCGCTTCCGCTGGCAGATCGCCCCTGGAAACGCGATCTATCTCGTCTACAACTCGAATTGGGAGAGGCGCTGGGACCCCACGAGCCGCTTTGTCCCGATCCAGTCAAAGGGCGTCTTCAAGATTTCGCTCTCCATCCGTCCTTGACGGAAGCCCAAGCCGAGCACAGATTCAGCCATCTTAGCAGAAAGGCAAAATCTTCTTCCGAACAGGAGAGGTCACGGATCGCAGACTTTCTGCAGGGCCGCGTCAATGCGGGTGAGCCTTCCGGAAGACGTATCCTAGGTCGATATTCCTTTGGCGCTTCGATACTTCTCGAGCATCGATTTCACGTTATTCTCCGTGACATGGTCGTGATACCTGAAGCCTCCGCCGAAATTTTTCGGGATGTGCATCGTCTCGTGAATGATCGTTTCCTCCTGTTCTTTATCGCCGAGCTTGTCGAACCGCTCGGAGATGAACTCCAGGACATAAAAAGCCTTTATCCGCATGGCGATTTGCAGGACTTTGCTCATCCCGTAACAACGGGCGATGACCCTTCTCGCCGAAGACCCGAAGCTTCTGACGCAGACGACTTTATCCAGGTTGATGTGATGGAGGCCTAACGTGTGAACGATGTCCGCGAACCGGGCTTGGATGTCATCCGCGATTTCATACGTAATATTCCTTGATTTTTTCTTCCGCATACGATCCTCATCGATCCGGCCACATATTCTGGATGGTTTCTTCGTGCTTTGTCAATCTCGAAGCCCGACAGGCGCTTCCTTTGACGCATCTGAACGAGTTCACCGAGGGACGCTCTGGACGTGCCCGGCGCCGCGTCGGCGCCCAATGCAGGTAGCTCGGTCTTCCATCGACGGATGGATTTGAAGTTTTCTTCGCTGGGTCATATGATGCCTGGTGGAAGGAAAGCTTAAGAGATTTACCAGGCTCCCCGGCGGCGAATGTCGGTTCATCTCGGCCCGGCTCATCCACACGAGCCGCCGGAGCTCATCCTCGGCCGTGGCAGAACCCGCTTTTCTGCTATCAACAAGAAATGGGATGACTCCAGTCGACACAGTCGATATATAGTTGACAGTGGATTTCCGCGGCGATATGCTTCTCTCATTCCTGTGAGGAGGTACTCATGCGTAAATCAATTTCACTCTTCGTGATCTTTTTTCTTTCCGCCACAGCTTTGCCGACATTGTTCGCGAGGCTCCAGGTTTCGACCTCTTCAGTTCAGCAAGAACAACCGTTCATCGGAAAATGCAACGTCTGGATGGTGGGTAAGCTGGCCACGTTCGACGGCTCCGTCATCAACACTCAGACGGCGGGCACGACAAGAATCTGGTACCATCCCCCGGCCGACCATGAGGCTTCGGCCAAACGCCTCGTCAAGGGTTACAACGAGTACGACCGCAGTTTCATCGGGGAGGCGACGGCTCCGCCGGTCAGGGCGGGCCGGACGATCGAAATTCCTGAAGTCGGCCATACCTTCGGCTATCTCGAGGGGGATTGGTGGCCGTTTATCAACGAGCACCAGGTCTCCATCGGAGAGACGACTCTCGGCGGCTTGAGAAAAGAGCTCTATCCCACGAAAAATTCAGAGGCCAAGCTCAGGGTCACAGACTTGACCAGGATCGCCGTCGAGCGGGCCCAGACCGCGCGGGAAGCGATCCAGATCATGGGTTCCCTGATGGAGGAGCACGGCTTCAATCCCTGGGGGCTCTATTCCGGAGAATTTATTTCGGTGGCCGACAAGAACGAGGTTTGGGCCTGGGAGGTCATCCCCGTTGGCCAGGAGTGGAAGAAGAGCTCCGGAAAGCCTGGAGCGGCCTGGTGCGCGATGAGGATCCCGGATGACATGTTCGCGCCGAGCTGCAACGAAAGCATCATCGGAGAGATCGACCTGGCCGATCCGGACCGCTTCATGGCCTCCTCCAACGTAAAAACCCTGGCCGTCAGCTACGGATGGTGGGACCCGAAGGGCGGCAAGCCTTTCCGCTGGGACGTGGCCTATTGGGGAAAGAAAGCCAACGGCCTCCGGACATGGAGATCCATCAGTTTGGTGGCGCCTTCCCTGAACCTGAAGCCGAATGCGGAAGAATACCCCATCCCCGTCAAACCCGACAAGAAAATCTCATTTTTTGACCTCCGAAAGCTATACCAGGATTTTTACCAGGGGACCGAATTCGACCGGACCAAGGGGCTGGCGGCGGGTCCCTTCGGCTGTCCCTGGTGGCCGAGGGGAACGAGCGCCTCTTACGGGACCATACCGGATGCGACGGGTCCTTCTCTGGCTATCACCCAGAGCCGCAATTGGCTTCCCGACTCGATAGGGGGTCTCACCTGGCTCGGCCTGGGCGGGTGGGGCGACGGCTGTGTCTATGTCCCCTTCTATGCGGGAGTGACGCTGCTTCCCCAGGCTTATACCGTCGGCATAAAAACCAAGTTCAGTTGGGATTCGGCATACTGGATGTTCAACCTGGTGGCCAACTGGGCGCGTCTCCATTATTCCCGGATGATGGGAGAAATCGCAAAAGTCCAATCCGCCGTGGAAACGGCGGAGATGAACAGGCTGGCCGGGATCGATGAGGAGGCCTACAGCCAGTACCGGGTCGATCCATCTCTGGCCACAAAATATTTGAATGATTACTGCCTGGAGAATGCCGAGGATGTTCTGAATAAATGGAGGGAGCTGGCCTCATACCTGATCGCCTGGCACTCCCACAATTCCTGGTTCGGAAGCGAAATCGAAGTGCCGGCATGGTGGAAACAGACGGTCCAGGAGAAAAAAGAGGAATAATTCCCCTCCATCTCGGAAGCCCATTTTCGGGATACGGATCTTGCTTCCTGAGACGGAGGTGCATACTGCGATCTGAGGGCCAAGTGAGTTGGTTTTCCGAATTCAAAATCCTAGTTATCGGATCAACAGCTCTTCTATCTCCAATCTCTCCAAGAGCCCGGACTTCAGGGTTAAGAACCTGCCAATATATAATAAAAGTTATCAGCTATTGTATATTTATGCCCAAGAGCCTCCGCGGCTTTTTTTCGAGCTTTCCATTTTTTTCTTCTTAAATCTTTAAGATATTTATTAACCAAGATGTTATTGAATAATTTCATGCCACCCGTCTCCTAAATATCATTTGTAACGAGAGTAGATTATCTATGATTATTATTCTGTTTGCGGAACAGAACGTCGGATATTTCTTTGTTAACAATAATCCTAGAAAAGTCCGAATCTCGCTGAGTTCCAGGACAGCCTGTTGGCCGAGTTCTTCAAGCGCGAAGTCTTCTCCCTGCTCCTTGGGGAAGAGCTGGAGCGGATGGACTATCTGGAATTTATCGCCCGGACGACATCCCATATTCCGGACAAGGGTCAGGTGATGATACGTTACTCCGGCCTCTACGCCAATGCCCATCGGGGCAAAGTGCGAAAGGCAGAGAAAGGGCAGCCTAAGCTCCTGATCATCGAAGAGGAATGCCCGAGAAGCCCCCGCTGCGGCTGGGCCGCCATGATCCGCAAGGTTTATGAAGTCGATCCTTTAACCTGCTCCCGGTGCGGGGGAACGATGAAGGTCATCGCCTTTATCACCGATTTCTCCGTGGTCGATCGCATCATCAACCACCTCAAGCCGGCCTTTGTCGCAGCGAAGCCTCCCCCGCCTCATATTGCCTATCAGGAACTTCTGATGGCCGCCGAGACAGGCATTGAATATTTTTCGTGATCTCCTCTTTACCCGGGACAAGAGGTCTGGGTGATTTGCGGCTCTTTAGGCGCCTCGAACGGCCAAGGGACGCATCCCCGCGCTCTCAACCCGTCCTGAAAACTTTTGAGTCGTGATTCATAATTCCCCACGATGGTTGGAGGGGGAAATCGACACAAAGAGGTCCGCTCGGCCGCCACATCCGAACAGCAAACTCTTATCTTTCCCCGTCAGTGGACCCGGGCGATCAGAACATCCGCGACCGAGATATGGTATTTTTCCGGGTCGAGCGTCTTGACGATTGTCCGCCTGAACGTCTTCATTCGGGGATCCGTTTCCGCGAGGTCGACGACCGGCCCGTCATATTTCCGGCCTCGGGCATCGACGATGAGTTTAAGAAGAGGCCGGTAGGTAAAGAACGGCAGGGGATTGTTCTCGATCACGACCCCCACTTCCCCGCTGTTCAAGGCCGCGAGCGTCCCGACGGGGTAGACGCCCATCATCCGGGCGAACGCCTTGAAGATCAGGGGATCGAACTCGTCCTCGCAGTTCTTTTGCATGAGCCGGAGGGCTTCCTCGGGCGTAAACGTTTTGGGCCGATAAACCCGTTTGGTCGTGATCGCATCGTAATAATCGATGACTTTCACGATCTTGCTGAACAGGCTCACCTGCTTCCGGCGCAAATACTTCGGATATCCCCCCGAGGCGGGTTTGATGTGGTGCTCCAGGGCGACTTGGATCGCGGCCAGGGGAATCTCCTCGGTTTTCCGGCGCCCGGCGAGCTTTCCCGCCCCGAAGTGGGGATGACGTTCCATGACCGTCCGTTCTTCCGGCGTGAGTTTGCCGGGCTTGTCCAGGACTTCGTTGGGGACTTCGAATTTCCCGACGTCGTGAAGGCAGGCGCTGATGCCCAGTTCGATCAGGTCGGGGCGGGACAATCCCAGGTGACGGCCGAGGGCCAAGGACAGGATACAGACGTTGACCGAATGATTGAGCGTGTATTCCTGGAAATTCTTGATGTTGGTCAGCCCGATCAGGAAAGATTCGTGGGACATGAGATGATTGACGAGCGACTGGATCCACCGCCGGGTCAGGTGGAGGTGCATCGACCGTTTTTCGCTCTCGAACAAGTCCTTGAGATGATAGACGCCCAGGATATAAATCGGAATCGCGCTTTTTTCCGAGACTTCGACGTGCTGTTCCTTAGGCATTTTCTGCAACTGGATCTTCGGACAGGAAGCGGCCTCGAAATCCTCGGCCAGCCGTTCGAAACCGTATCCCCGGGACTTGTCCCTTCGGGCCAGAAAGGCGCTGAACCGGCCGAGCTCATCATCGTTCACCCCGGCGTAAAAGATCATCGTCCCGATCTGCCGGGAGAGAAACTCTTCCAGGATGGATTTATAGACGAAAAAATTGGCGACGTTGAATTTCAGCCGAATCTTGTTGACAAAGAACGCGTCCTGACGGATCTGGATCCGGATCTCGGTCTCGGTGTGGAACCCTTCATTCAACGCGGCGCCGAAGTCGCGCAGCCGTTCGACGAAGCCGAGGTTGTTGCGTTCATAGACCATTATCAGCTTCAGGACGATGTGGAGATGGGTGAGAATCTCCAAGGCCGTCTTATATGTCAGCTCGGGGATTTTCTCGTCTTGGATCGTGGTCATGGCTACCTCGCTCTCATCCCAAGCCCGAGGAAAGCCGCCTCAAGGCGGCCCGGATCTTGATCTGGAGGAGCCCCGGCCGGAGGCGCCGGCCGCCCCGCAATATTTCGACGGCGGAGGGCGTGGCCATCCGTTCGAGGGCTTGAACGGCGGCCAGCCGGGTTTCGAGCGTCTTGGACCGGCCGAAGAGAACTCGCTTCCTGAGGAGCCGGCGGAGGACGGCGCAGGCGTCGTCCGTCCGGCTTTTCGCCAAGGCATTCAATAACGCCGCTTTCTCCTCCTTCGACTTCGACCGGAAACTCTTGGCCGCAGCGATCGCGCTCAACCGTCCGGCCAGCTCTTGGTCGTCTCCGACCGGCAAGGCCTTGAGGGCCGCGATGCGAAGGTCTTCGTCCGGATCCTCCAAAAAGTCCATTAAACGAGACCTCGCCCGGCCGTCCGGAAACTTTCCCAGGACCTGGATGACTTTGAGCTTCCCTCTGGTGTCTTTCCAGCCGGCGACGCTGACAAGGAACGGGATCCCCGCGGGATCGAGTTTCCGGCCGCAGAGCTCAACGGCGACTCTATTGAAGCCCGGGCGGTCCTCGCGCCCCTGGCTGATGAGCCCGGCGAAATCCCGTTCGGCCATATCCTCGAAAAATCGGCCCGCTTTGGCATGAAATTGGCTCACTCGGACCCGATCATAGAGATCCGCCCCCAAGGGAAGAACGATCGGGCCGAGGAAGCGGAGATACGCGAAGAACGACTCGAAGTTGGAGATTCGGCCGTCCAGGGTGACGTCCCGGATCGTTTCCAGGCGAGCGCCGGAACGGATCCCATGGAAGAAAACCTCGATCTTTTCGGCCCGGACGGGAGAGGCGGCGGCCAGTAAGTCCCGGAGCTCGCCGATGCGGCTTAAAAGCCGGACGACCTGGGTGAACGCGCCTTTGGCCACGTGTTCTTGGAGATCATGGTCCACATAGGCCAGGATTTGAGCGAACGCCTCGGGTCGGTCTTCCAAGTAGAGAAGTTCGAACATCAAATCCGGAAAGTTTTTCTCGGGAGAGGCATGTCGTTCGGCTTCGATCATGGCCTCCAGGAGCTGGACGTCGCTTTCGTTCAGCGGTTCGACAAAGTTTTCCTGATCCCCCGTTTCCGGGGATCTTTTTCGGGCCAGGTCCAAGCTTCTCCGGGAAATGTCCTCCGCGTCCTCAGGGGTGAATTCGAAACGGCCTTCATAAAGACGCTCCGGCGCGACCTCTAAATCGTGCGGCCTGGTCTCATCGCCCGAGAGTTTGGCTTCGATGAATTCGTCGGAAGAGACATAACGGATATGCTCATAGTCCTTCTGCCAGAGGGCGTCCACGATGTCGCCCACGTCCATGGGCAAAAGCGAGACGGACCGGACGACATCCAGGAAATCCGCGAACTCTTCATCGATCAGCCCCCGGATGAACACCAGTTTCTGCATCCCGTCCTTGTATAAAAAATAGGGCAGGCTGCGGAGAGGATTGTCCTCGTGGTGGACGACCTCGTCCCGGTACAGGAACGCGCTCTGCTTGATCTCGAGTTCGAAATCCCCGTATCGGTCCAAAAAATCCCGGAGACGGGCGCAGATGGCCTTGCGAAGGAAGGCGACGGAGTCGTGGTGCGCGGGGAATATTTTTGACGCGGTCACGGCCCGGACCAAGGCCGCGCAGATCTCCCGGACGTTTTCCAAGATTTTGGCGTCAGCGTCCGTTCCCGCGACGGGCCGCGAGTCGGAGATCCGGGCTTGGTCCCGCGTGGCGTTCGGCATGATTCTTCGGTTCCTACCTCTCCACTCTAGGCCTGAGGGAGGAGCCCTTCAATCATCTCAAGGGGTGAAATCCGGGGTGAAGTTAACTACCCTCACCGGGTGAACGTTCCCGGAGCCGGAAGGGGACGTCAGCGGATGATCTGGTAAATCTCCCGCCAGGACCGGGCGGATATGGGCAGAGAGTAGGCTTTGTGCGATCTGGTCTGTTTCTTGATGAAAAGCTCCCGCTGTGGCAGGATTTTATCGTCCTCGACATCTCGAGCGCACCGTCCTTTACCGAGCGATTTTTCATCATTTCGACCGATTTCTCTCTGAGTATGAGAGCCGACTCCCGGGGGGAGTACGGCTTCCTTCGACCCATCATCAAAGAGGTGGTCGAAAAATATCTAGACTGCGGCAATCCACGCTGCGGGTTTGCCCGGATTCGCTGTCCTAGCTGAGGTCTGGGTGATTTCCGGCTCTTTGGGTGCCTCGAACGGCCTCAGGGACGCATCCCCGCGCTCTCAACCCTTCCTTGACATCTTTTGAGTCGCGATTCATAATCCCCCACGATGGTTGGAGGGGGGAAATCGATACAATGAAGTCCGCTCGGTCACAACATCCGAAAAACAGACTCTTATCTTTGGTCCTCTATCATGGGGTCCGGAGTTGTTTCCAGGAGTGCAAGATGAAAAAACATGCTATCGTAATCATCTCGGGGATCGTGGTCCTCGCGGCAGGGTTGATCCAGGCTCGGCCCCAGGCCGCGCAAGCGAAGGCCCAGGCAACGGTCAAGATCTCCGGCCGGGTGACCGATTTCGAGGGGCGGCCGATCGAAGGGGCAACGATCGAGCTTAAGAATTCCCAATTCGAGAACGCCGCCGAAGGCGTCTCGGACAAAGACGGCCGCTATTCCCTCACCGCGCCGAAAGGAACGTACATGGCTCTGGCCGCGGTCAAGGATTATCAGGTCAAGTCTCTGGAGTACTGGGCCTGGACCGTTCCGGCGGAGCGAGACCTCGAAATCAACCCGCGCTTCGACCGGCTCGAAGTGTATGGGATCAACGCCTGGCGTCCCCAGGGCGGGCTCGCATCCTACCAGATTTTCTTCCGGCCCATGAGCCTGACGAGGACCGTGAAGAAAGTCACGGAAGCGGGCAGCATGGAAAACCTGGGCACGCTCCTGGTGATCGACATCGCCCCGGAGCTTTCCGCCGATGACATCCAGGTCACAATCGACGGGCAGCCGGTCAATGTTCTCCAGGTGAACAAGGTCCGCGAGGCGGCGGGTCCGAACCAGTACCTTTTCGGCTACCTTATCCAGGTCCCACTGCCGGAAAAGAAGCCGGTGACGGAGTATTTCCCGATCACGATCACGCTCACTGATCAGGCGACGGGCGAAAAGGGAGAGGGGTGCCTTTTCTTCCGGCCGGCTCGTTTGATTTGACGCATCTTGAAGCTGCCGGGGGTCAGGCCGGCGGTCCGCTCACGAGTTCGAAAACGGCTCCTCGCCTTTGCTAAAGTTTCGGCTGTCGGGAGGGGACAATGGGCAGCCACACGATTCTGGGCGCCGGCGGGGTCGTCGCTGATGAACTGGCGAAGCTCCTCGTCGGCGAAAGGGCATCCGTCAGGCTTGTGTCGCGAAGCGGCCATGGCCTGCCGGGGACGGAAGCCTTCCGCGCGGACGTGACGGTGCTCGACCAAAGTCAATTCTCAGGAGAAAGCAAAAGAAAAAGCCAAGGTGGCGGAGAAGGAAAAGCCAGACGTCGAGAAAAAGATCGTCGTCATGACCAAGGAAGGCGAGAAAACGCTGATCGAGATCACCATCACTGAGGGCGATATTGTCAAAACGCTCATCCTGGACAAGCTGTTGCCCATTATCAGCGGCGAAGGCGGCCGAGGCCTCGTCCTGATCTTTATTATCCCGAGACAGCCCGCCATCAGATAGGCGATCATAAAAAGAGTATTTAGCCCGATTCCCCGCCCGATTCCGCGGCCTTGACTTCTGTCGGCGAGTGACAATATCCTTTAGGGCATGAAGAAGCGCGTGACAGGGATCGGCGGTTTCTTTTTCAAGGCCAAGAATCCGTTAAGCTTGAGAAAGTGGTATCGCCGGTATCTCCTTCACCAGGACAGGACTTAAAACCATGAAAAAACCAACCAACCTTGCATGGCTACTCTGGCTGTTCCTCTGCGCCGCATTGATCGCCTCCGCGGCCGGTCAGGGCGTTAATCCTTATGCCCCGGATACTCCCGAAAAGGGGTCGGTGGAGGCGATCGCCAAGCTCACGACCGAGGCGCGCTTCGGCAACCCCTGGGTCGCCTACGTGCCGGCGTCGGACATGGTGCCCTCGCCGACCAAGTATCTCGGCCATATCGTCGGGGCCGAAGGGGAACTCTCGAGTACGGCCCAGATCTATGGCTACTTCCACAAGCTCGCCGAAACGTCGGCTCGTGTCCGCGTTCAGGTCATCGGCCGGAGCGAGGAGGGGAGGGACATCCTCCTCGTTGCGATCGCTGACGAGGAAGGGATCCGCGACCTCGCGAGGCTCAAAGCGGCAACCGCCGCCCTCGCCGATCCCCGGAAGACCTCGCCCGACGCGGCCGAGACTCTCATCGGCTCGGGGCGGCCGATCTACTACTTCAACGCCGGACTGCATTCCACCGAGACCGGCAGTCCGGAAATGGTCATGGAGCTGGCCTACCGCCTCGCGGTGTCGGACCAGCCCATGATCCGGAAGATCCGGAGCGAGGTGATCGTCCTCATCAACCCGGTTTCGGAACCTGACGGGCGCGACAAGGCCGTGGAATGGTTCTACCGCTACCTCAAAGGCAAGACGGATTTCGATCGCCTGCCGCCGGTCTCGCCCCCCTATTGGGGCCGTTACGTTTTCCACGACAACAACCGCGACACGCACCAGGTGGCGTTGGAGCTGTCGCGGGCCGTGAACCGGATGTTTTTCGATTTCCATCCGACCGTCGTCCATGACCTCCATGAATCGATCCCCCTCCTCCAGACCTGGAACGGCACGGGGCCTTTCAACAACAACCTCGACCCGATCCTCATCAACGAGTTCTTCGAGATGGCCTTCGCCGAGATCGGCGCCCTGACGTCCATGGGCATGCCGGGCGTCTGGACGTGGGGATTTGGCGAGGGATGGGGACACCACTACCTCGACTCGATAGCCGTCAACCACAACAGCATGGGTCGCGGATACGAGACATTTGGGAACGCCACCGCCGAGACCGTCGAGCGGGTCCTCCGGCCGAACGAAGAGCGCTACGTGGACCGCCCGGTCACGAGCCGGGAATGGTACCGGCCGATGCCCCCCGGCCGGAAGTTCCGCTGGTCGCTCCGCGACAACACGAATTACATGGAGAGCGGCTGCCTGGCGATTCTCGCCTATGCCTCCAAGAACGCGAAAGAGATGCTCCGCGATTTTTACCGCAAGGGCTACAACTCCTGGCAGAAAGGCGTGAAGGGAAGCCCCTTCGCATTCGCCATACCGGAGGATCAGGGCGACCGCCGGCGCGTGGCCCAGATGGTCAACTTGCTCATGATGCAGGGGATCGAGGTTGCGCGGGCGGACGCGTCCTTCAAGGTCGAGGAAGGGGAGTTCCCTGCCGGGACCTACGTCGTGCGGCTCGACCAGCCGTACCGGAACTACGCCGTGGACCTGCTCCTTCCCCAGGAGTTTCCAACCGACAGTCCTTATGCGCCCTATGATGATGTTTCCTGGGCTTTTCCAGTCCACTACGGCGTCGAAGCCAAGCGAATCGACGACGCAAAAGTCAAAGACGTGCCGGTCACTCCGGTCCAAGCGGGATTCGAAGCGCGGGGTCGGATAAGTGGGGCGGGGCCCGTCTTCCTGCTGAAAGACACGGGCCAGGAGGCTCTTTTAGCGCTTCGCAACCGCTTGGCGGCCTTCAGGGTCGAGATCGCCGAGAAGCCCTTCAAGTCGGGGGCGACGGATTATCCGGCCGGCTCCTGGATCCTGGCGGACGAAAAGGGGCTGGCAGAGGCGCTGAAGCGGGCCGCCGACGAGCTGGCCGTGGATTTCGAGAGCTCCGCCGCCGTCCCTGACGTTCCCCGTCACGAGTCCAGGCTGCCGCGCCTCGCCGTCTGGCACACTTGGGCGGACACCGAGTCGGTCGGCTGGGTCCGTTACGTTCTCGACCGTGAAAAGATCCCATATTCTTATATCCGTGATGATGATATCCGCGCGGGGCGCCTCCGCGAACGATACGACATCATCCTGTTCGGCCATAACTATCTCAGCCTCCAGGATCAGATCCAGGGTATAGACAGGAAGTTCGGGCCGATGCCCTTTACGAAGACTAAAGAATTTCCCAGCCAAGGGGTTCCCGATGCTTCCGAGGATATCACGGGAGGGATCGGCTGGGCCGGCATGGCTAACCTCGAGAAGTATCTCGACGGCGGAGGGCTGCTCATCACGCTCGGGAACGGCTCGGCGTTGGCCCTCGACGGGGGGCTGGTCCGGGACGTCTACCGGAAATCGGGCGCCGTCTTTACACCGGGCGCAGAACTCAAGGTAAAGTTCGCGAGGCCCGACCATCCGCTCGCTTATGGCTACCCGGAGGTCACATCGGCCTTCCGAACAGGGTTGCCCGTTTACGATACCGGAGTCGCCAGCCGGCGCGGCGTCGTTCTCCAATGGGGCACCAAGCTGAGGACCGAGGACCGTGACCAAGCGGGTCCGGAAAGCGGAAAGCCGAAAGATGCCAAGGAGCAGGGAAAGAAAGAGGATATCAAGATGCTCGTCAGCGGCGCCGTCAAGGGGGACGATGACCTCGAGGGAAGGCCCGCGATCCTTGACCTCCCGGCCGGCCGGGGCCGCGTCCTCGCCTTCAACTTCAACCCGATCCACAGGGACCTGAACCGATCGGATTACCGGCTCCTCTGGAATGCGCTCCTCAACTGGAACGCCCTGCCGCCCGCGGAGAGGTGAGGCATTATTTTCCCCGGCCTCACGCTAGGGTGATCAAGTCATGGCCGATTTCTTGACATAGATCCGAGGCCGGCGATATCATCATTTTGTAATAGGGGGCATCGGTTCCGAGCCCGGGAGGCCGCGGACGTTTTACTTCGGAATAAGATCATATCCGTATTCTCGGAAATGGCGGTCGAAGGCGAAGGCCGTCCGGACTCCGGTCCGCCGCATGGTTTCGAAGCTCACGCAATCGACCAGGCTCAGGGTGCGCCGGTGTCATGAGCTGAGATCCTTCTTCAGGGATCTTCAGTATCTTCAAGCACTGGCGGATTTTCATCTCCTTGTGGCATGAAAATCTCGCTTTAGAGGAGGTACAGTGAGCGGGGGCAGGTCACTTGAATCCTTGTTAAAGACAGAAAGGTAATTTAAATTGACATTTAGGCGTCTAAATGATAATTATAGAATTATGATTAAGCGCCCTTATTGGCTCAATCGTATTATCTCGGCATGGGAGAAACGCCCGATCGTGTGGCTGGCAGGCGTTCGCCGTGTCGGGAAAACCACTCTCGCCCGAATGCTGCCGGGCACTGTTTATCTGAACTGCGATCTTCCCTCCGATACGCACCGCCTGGATGATGCGGAGCTCTTCTATAGGGCTCAACCCAAGGACGCCGTCATCGTCTTGGACGAAGTCCATCGCCTGGCTGACCCAAGCCGCGTTCTTAAGATCGCCTCTGATGCTTTCCCGGGGCTGCGCATCCTGGCCACCGGTTCCTCCACCCTGGCTGCGACGCGCAAATTCCGGGATACTCTGGCCGGGCGCAAATACGTGCTCATGTTATCGCCCGTCCTCTGGACCGAGTGCGAAAATGATTTCGGCATGCTGGATTTGGATCACCGGCTGCTCAGCGGCGGCCTCCCCGAATTCTTATTGAGTCCGGTCAAAGAGGAGACTCTTTTCTCCGAATGGATGGACAGCTTCTATGCCCGTGACATTCAGGAGCTTTTTGCGGTCCGCGAACGCGGGGGCTTTCTCAATCTTTTACGCCTGATGCTGCGGCAAAGCGGCGGACAGGCCGATTACTCGGCCCTCTCCCGGGAATGCGACATCAGCCGCCCCACCGTCAAGGCCTACCTTGAGGCTATGACGATTGCCTGCGCACTCTTCCCTCTAGCCCCTTTTCATGGGGGCGGCCGGCGTGAGCTCGTTCGGCGTCCCAAGGTCTACGGGTTTGACACCGGGTTTGTGACGTATGTCCGGGGCTGGAAAGATGTCCGCGCCGATGATCGGGGACTTCTCTGGGAACATCTTGTCCTGGACATCTTACGTGCGGCCACCGGAGGAGAAGGATTGCATTTCTGGCGTGACAAGTCCGGCCACGAAGTCGATTTTGTCGTACGCCGTGGCCGGGAGGTCGACGCCATCGAATGTAAGGTCAATCCCGAGCGTTTCGACCCGGCATCCCTCAGCGTCTTCCGCGGGATTTATCCTCACGGTTTGAATTATCTCGTCTGTCCCGGAGCCGGAGTCCCCTACGATCGCCGATTCGGCCCGCTGACCTTTCGCATCGTGGGTTGCCAAGATCTCTTGGCGGCCTTTTGATAAAGGTAAGCCCATGAAATGCCCCAAGTGCAAGACCGTTAATCCTGCCGACTCCGAGTTCTGCAGGGAGTGCGCGACTGCGCTGACGAGGTCAGGGGAGCCGGAAGTCTCGGTCACCAAGATTCTCGAAACCAATCCCGACGAATTATCGCGCGGGACGATTTTCGCCGGCCGGTACGAGATCATCGAGGAGCTCGGCGCCGGGGGGATGGGCAAAGTCTATCGTACCCACAAAATTCCTCAACCAATGGAAGGACGCTGATCCGGCATTGCCCATAGTCGAGGACGCCCGAAAGCAACTGGCGGGGCTGAAGTAGTAGAAGGAGCCGGTCGTCAGATTTTCCATCCGTCGATCTTAGGGCTCTCAAGATCGTCCGGACGCTCGCTTGTCGAAAAAAGTATGAAAAAGAAATCCCCCGGCTTCTAGGCGACCGTCATTTTAAACTTGCAGCGTTTGCCGCCCCTGAGCACCGAGTCAGTGAGCTCGACCTCCACCGGCCGCCCGAGCTGCCGCTCGTGCAATTCTTTGACATAGCCGATGGAGCAGAGGCAGTACGTGGGTGAGATTTTCCCCGCCGGCTGGGTCTCCACCATGGGACAGAGGCAGAGGCCTTCGGGTGACGCCTTTCCGGTTTCCGCGCTGCCTATGAACTCGAAGGAAATTACCTTCCCCTCGATCGAATAGCCCTTCTCCTTTCCGTTCTGGGCGATCCATTTGGAGAATTGCTCGAACGCGTCCGGACCCGGCCGGCCCTTTGGCGGCCCGGCATAGGCGGCGAAACAGGCCTTCCCGTTCGCGGTCATAAGCTTCTTGCGCGTCGTTTCATCGAGCGTCTGATCCATGGCGTCGAAGAAGCGCTTGGTCCAGCCATCGGCGAACTCCATGCGCTTCGCCGCCCGTTCCATTGTTTTGTCGCCGGGCTTCGTCTGATCAACGGCCTTTGTCGAAGGCGGCGTTAGAGCGGATTCCGGCGAGGAGATCTGCCTGCCGAAGGCGGCCTGCATGCCGGCTGCGGCGGCGCATATGCACGTGCCGACGCCGAACTTGCCAAGGGCCGCGATAAAATCTTTACGATTGATGGGTTCGTTTCTCATGTACGCCTCCGCACCTCATAATGAATAGCATAATTTGTGCCAATCGGGTAGCAAAGGTCCCAGGCGAAATACGAAATCTCAATAGGATAAAATAGCGGGCTAGAGTTAAAGAATTTTACATCACCCGCATAGATTTTGCACGGGACGGCCTGCTGAACGGCACAGCTTCACCCAAAAACTGACCCAGCCAAATATGGAGTTTTCCGGCCGGATGCGACCGGTGCTCAGCGGAGACGCTGCAGGTCTTTTTTTGCGCCTTCCAGGCTGGGGTCCAGCTCCAGGGCGGTTTTGATGGCGTCCACGGCCTCGTTTTGGCGATTGAGTTTTTCCAGCGTCTGCCCCAGCCTCCAGTAAACCTGGGCGGGCGAGGCGGACGACGGCTCAGGCTCCTGGGTAAGGTATTTGCGGAAATAGCGTTCCGCCCGGGCAAAGTCCTTGCCCTGCTGGAGAACGATGCGCCCGGCCTGAAAATACGGATTCAGGTTGTCCGGCACATTCATCTCGGCCTGGTCAAGAATATCGTCAAGATCCTGCCAGCGGCCTTGGCGGGCATAGCTCTGGGCGAGCAGGCTGTAGGCGGCAATGCGGCCGGGGTCGATCTTTAGGGCTTCCGAGGCATGTTTCTGTACGAGCTCGATTCGGGCCTGCGATCCATAGGAATAGGAACGGGCCAAGGTAATCAAGGCGTGGTAGGATTGAGGGTCCGCTTCGACCGCCTTTTTGTAGAGTTCTTCCATGCGGTCGTTTTTTTCTTCCTGGTGGGCGATTGCGGCCTGCGCTATATAACCGCGCACCGGGTCGAGCTTGACAACTCTCTCGGCCAGGGCACGAGCCCTAGTCTTATCGCCGCCCACGATTCCCGGCGCTAAGCGGTAGTACTCGATCAGGATGAGGCGGGCCTCGACATGATTGGGACTGAGCTTAAGGGCTGTCTCAGCTGCTCTCTTGATGCGCTGGGCCAGCCCGAGCTTGCGGAGAATGCCGGCCCTGACAGCTTGCCGTCCATAGACGTAGGCCAGCAGACATTGGGTGTCGGCATTCTTGGGGTTGAGCGCGAGCATTTTCTTCGTGAGAGCGAGAGCCGCTTCGAATTCTCCGGCAGCTTCCCTATAGCGGGCCATGATAAAAAGAGCCTGGAGATCGTTGGGATCAGACTTCAGCCGCGGCTCAACAATGGCGCGGGCTCTTTTCCAGTGCTCTGCTTCGATCAGCGCTTCGGGGGAATCATTGTCGGCTGCCAAGGTAAGAGCTGCTCGTGGCGCCGCAGCCGATAAGGCAACCAGGATCACAAGGCTTTTCAGTATTGCAGGCATGAGTTTCTTCATTGGCTTGAACGTTCCTATATTTATTAAAAAACAAAAGGTCAGTGCTTTATGGTTGAGTCAACGATAATAATTTCAACCGCCGCCGAAGTCAATAGACGTTCAAAAACGCTGCCGGAGAAAGTATGAGGACAAGCCCCGTGTTGCTCACGACGCAGAAATAAGCGATAAAACGGCGGACATCAGTCCCTCTCGCTCCGATTTTTGAAACGCAGAAAAGCGGATAAAAAAAGGGAGGAGCCGGAGCGCTCTTTCCTCTGGCTCCCCCCGTGACTTCAGGCAGGGATCACTTCGACTTCTCGATCTTGCTCGTCTTCAGAGCCTCGGCTTTCGCCTTGATGGATTCTTGCTTCTGGAGCACTTTCTTGAGGGTGTTTTGAAGATCGGTCTTTTTCTCGGGATCTTCGGTCTTCTCCAGCATGACCCGGATCTCCGCTGCTTTCTCGCTTAGTAACATGTATTCCTTCTTCAAATCTTCGATGGAGGTCTTTTCCGGGGAACCGTTCGCCTGGAGCACAGCCTTCACTTGATCCTTCTTTTCCAGCACCTCGACCAGGGAGGCCTTCAGCTCGGCTTTCTTCTCAGGATCTTCGGTATTCTCAAGAACCTGGCGGATTTTCATCTCCTTTTCGCTGAGCAGCTTGTACTCGGATTCGAGTCCGTTCCCGTCTTTGACTCCGTTAAACTCGGTCGGCTTTCCGCCGCCCCTGCCCGATTCGGATTCTCCATTTCCGTTCGAGGGAGGAATAGCGCCGGCTTTCTGCAGAAAAGCGCTGATTTTCTCTTCCTTCTGCAAGACTTTCTGGAGAGTCGTTTCAAAGTCTTTCTTTTTTCCCGGGTCACTGACGGAAACCATCTCCTTCCTCAGGAGCGCTTCTTTTTCCCGCAGCGCTTTGAGCTCTTCCTTAGCCTGGAAGACTTTTTCCTTCGTGATCTGGGTTTCCTGGCCCTGGTCAGCGCTCAGCTGAGGGGAAGGGATGGGCGAAGAGCCGGCTTTTGCGGCAAGCTTCGGGTCGGCAAATGCCAACACCAGAAACGATGCCAGAGGCATAACCAGCAGCAGTTTCAGCTTGGCCGCGTTTCTGGATTTGGTTTTTGACATCATGGTGATTCTCCTTTTGAATTGGGACTGTTTGAAGTTGTTCGCGAATTCGAACAACTTGACGCCCACGTGCTGCTCCAGCATGAGCAGTTGGTACTTGGCCGCGCTGAAGCCCTGCGCAATGACTTCGTCGTCGGCCAGGTATTCGTGGGTTTCCTGTATGGATTTCTTGTACGGCCGTACAAAAGGGTTGAACCACTGAAGGATGGCGACCAGCTCTATGAAAATGATATCCAGGGAATGATGTTGACGGATGTGGGCCTGTTCATGGGCGAGGATATGATGCAGGTTGCCCTCGGAGAGTTCCTGGTCGTTGATGAAAATGACGTTGAGGAAAGAAAAGGGAGAAAAGTCTTTATCAACGGAGACGACCGCCACGCAGTGGTAACGCCGGATCCCGCATTTCTTCACCACCAGGTAGAGTTTGGCCAGATGGATGACAAACCGGATGAGAAAGAGAAGCACCCCCGCGGCGTAGACCATAAAGAGAATTCTCTCGATTTGAACGGCGCGAGCCGGCAGGGACGGCGCGAGCGGCAAGCGGACGAATTCTTCCGCGGCCGGAGCGTATCTGAAGGGCGAAGGAATGTTGAGCAGGGGGATGATGAGCGAGAGGAGGAGAGATGAGATGAGGTAGAAACGATTAAGGTGGAAGTACGTCTCCTTTTTTAAGAACAGCCAGAAAGCGCCGTAAAAAAGCGCCAGGCAGACGGCGGATTCCACAAGATACGATATGAGGTGACTTATGGTGTTTCTTCCTTTTGTTTCTCGATTTCCTCGCGGAGGAGGCGGCGGATCTCCTCGAGCTCTTGAAGGCTGATGTCGCGGTCGCTGGCAAAAAACGAGACCATTTCCTGGAAGGAATTGCCGAAATATCTATTCATGAAGGATTTGAGGAATTTTTTTTTGTAGTCGTCCTTGGAGATGAGCGGAAAATACTCGTATGTATTGCCGTAGGCTTTGTGCGAAACGAATCCCTTTTTCTCCAGGATGCGGACGATGGTTGAGACAGTGTTATATGCCGGCTTGGATTCTGGAAGCTTTTCGATGATGTCCTTGACGAAAGCTTTCTCCAGATTCCACAGGACCTGCATGATTTCTTCTTCGGCCCTTGTGAGTTCTTTTATGGCGATCATAATATAAAACTAATTTATTAGTTTGTCAACTATTTTATTAGTTTTCATTCGATTTTCCCCATATCAATATTTTAAGCGACGATTCAAGATTGTTCGATTTTATATCCGGTTTCTGCTATCCTCCACTTCATATACGAAATCTAAAGGATTTTCCGCATCATTGGATCAATTCCGTCAGATGGGACATACAATAAATTTTCTATAGAAGTGCAAGTGTGTGACTTGGTTGTCATTTTAAACGACCGAAGGGGGCGCGGCAATTTGACATCCCATGATCCGGCGGTATAAACTTTTCATGCAGCCCGGGGCGGGATATTGAACTTCAGTAGGAAGAGATGTCGTCCGGCCAAAAAGTCAGCTTATATGTCCAAATAAGTGAACGCAAAAAAACTCATCATAAATTTTCCAGCAGGGGCTGGGATACTTAAGGAGGCATAAAATGCAGACTTTTGTTTTAATGACCAAAATGTCGCCAGAAGTTTCGAAACAACTCAAAAACCGGGCGAAACTGGGCCGGGCCTGGCTGGATCAAGTCAAAGCAAAATGTCCCGAGGTCAAATTTCTCGCGCATTATGCCTTGCTCGGGAGGTATGACTTCATCGACATTTACGAAGCTCCCGACGTGGAAACAGCGGCCAAGGTCTCAATGATCAGCCTGTCCAACGGCGCCTTCCAGGCTGAAAGCTGTATTGCGATCCCCTACAACCGTTTTGTGAAGCTGACCGAAGAGATTTAGGGTAACCGCGTAAAAAGAGAATACGGTTGGGAGTTGCCTCGTAAGGAGGCAAATCGTGTGGCTGATACCGGCTTTTCAAATGGGCGTCTGGAATGCCTGGATACTTCAATTGTTATTTTTTCTTACGATGTTTATTCCGGATTTTATCCTTGGCCAGGAAGAAAGGAACAGAGCAAAAAGGATAGGCCAAATGGCACCTTTTAAGAAAACAGAAAAGAGATTAGCCCTTTTGACTCATGCCGTCATCATGCCTTTCGTTTTTATCTACTCTATTTTTCTCCCGCTTAGAATAGGCACAGCCTGGTTATTTTTTGGCCTTCCCATATTTGCTGTGGCCTTGGTTATTTCCGTTGCAACGATTTTCAACGCGGCTTTGACTCCTGTGGATAAACCGATTATGAGAGGGATTTATCGGGTTTCCAGACACCCGATTTACCTCAGCGGCTTCTTGATGTACCTTGGGATAGGCATAGCTTGTGCTTCCTGGGTCGTTTTGCTATGTGCTGTTTTGTGGATCGTTATCTGGTCGATTTTGGCGCCCCACGAAGAAATGCTCCTGATCGAGAAGTACGGAGATTCATACCGTGAATATTTGAACAGGACACCGCGATGGCTGGGAATTCCCAACAAGCATGTGTGGGAGGAATTCAAGATCTGAGATTGTGGCAGGCTTGAAGACTTTTAGACAAGACTTGGAATAGGGGGGAGAAACGTACCGAGAAGAAATATGAAAAAAATACTTGACAATCTTCTACACTTGTAGTAAATACTCTACAGATGTAGAAAGAGGAAGAACGATGAAACTCTCCGATTCGGAATGGCAAATCATGAATGCCCTTTGGAAAAAATCTCCGGCTACGGCCAGGGAGATTGCCGCAAGCCTCCCCGATGATGTCCGGTGGGCCTATACGACAATCAAAACTCTTCTGGCCAGGCTGGTGGTAAAAAACGCCGTCAGCGAACAAAAACTGGGGAACATCAGCGTTTACGAGCCTTTGATCAGCCGGAAAAAGGCCCGCCGAGCGGCGCTCCATTCTTTCCTGAATCGAGCATTTGACGGGACCGTTGAGCCCCTCCTCCATTTCCTGGCGGAAGAGCGCTCTCTCTCGGGCAGAGAGCGGAAGGAGCTGGCTAAAATCCTTCGGGATGAAGAAGCCAAAAAAAAAGGGAAACAATGATCGCCGCAATCAACGGGATCGCCCAGTCCTGGTGGGGCTGGATGGGGGCTATGCTCTGGCAGGTCAGCCTGTTGATCGTGGTTGTCACCATGATTGACTTTGCCATCCGCCGTTGGGCCTGGCCCCAGGTGCGCTATGCCCTGTGGCTTCTTGTCCTCATCAAGCTCCTCATCCCTCCCACCTGGACTCTTTCCAGCAGTCTGATATCCCCCTGGCAACCCGCGGCCCAAGTCCGTCTCGAACAGGGGCTGAAGACTGTTTTTCATCTCTCAAAGGATCATGAAAGAATCCAACAGCCGTCCCTCCCTGCCGAAAAAAAGGTCCTGCTCCCGACTGACAAGCCTGTCGACCAAGCCGATAGAGGACTTCCGGCCATATCCTCGTCCCGCGGGATAAACCCGCTCGTCGGATGGAAGGCTCTCGCGATGATAGCCTGGATTCTGGGCATGGGATTCTTTATCTCTCTGCTCGTCCGCAAGATGGCCAGGCTGCGCCGTTGGCATCGGAAACAAGTGGAAAAAAAGACCATCCCCGTCTGGTATTACGAGCTCCTTGTCCGGACCGCAGAACGCCTGAAGCTCAGCCGGCTTCCGGCCGTTGTTTTTTCCAGCGAAGCGAAAGCCCCGGCCGTTTACGGCGTGTTCCGCCCTGTGCTTCTGCTTCCGGCCGGCTACCTGGATTCCCTCTTCAAGGAAGATGCCGAGCATGTCCTCCTTCACGAGCTGGCCCATCTTAAACGCGGCGACCTGTGGCTTCATGGACTATGCCTCCTTCTTCAAATCATCTACTGGTTCAATCCGTTTCTCATCTGGATGCGAAGGCAGATGAGGCACGTCCGGGAGATCTGCTGTGACCTGACGGTCGCCGGCCTCCTGAGGGAGAAAACCCCGAAATATCGCGAGACTCTCCTGAGCACGGCCCGGGAACTGCTGACCGAATCGGCCGAGCCGGGGATGGGCCTCCTGGGCGTGTTCGAGGATCCCTTTCGTCTCGTGGTCCGGCTGAAATGGCTGGAAAAGAAGACCTGGCAGAGCCGCAAGCCCATCACCGTTGCCGTTGTTCTTGTGACGCTGGTTATGACTGCCGGTATCCTGCCGATGGGCGAACCCGGACAGCACGGGATGCCGCCGGACGCGCCAGGTCGGGTGGTGTCCAAAGACACGGAGGTTCCGCCGTCCAAGGATAGCGGAGAATCCAAGACAGAGCAAGGCCGAAGGATCGCCCCAGCCGTCTCCATAAAAGAAGAACGGCCGGGCGCCGGGTCGCCGGTAAACACCACATTCGAGTTTCAGACCAAAGAAGAAGAGCCGTTTCAAGCCGTCATCCTGTCGGCCGCGGGACCGGTCGAGGAAGTGTTTGTCGCCATGAAAAAACTCCAGGACTGGATGGAGCGTTCAGGGACAGAGCCGATTGGCCCTTCCTTCATTCAGCAGAATTCGAATCTCCGTGTAGCCAATCCCGAGTACGAAACCTCCTGGGAAGTCGGATACCCGGTTCCCGACGGAACCCAGGCCCCGGCTCCTTTTAAAATCAGGAAATATCCCTCCGCGAAGGTAACGTTTCTGCATCTTGCCGGAACGTATGACGGGGACGATCTGAATCAACAATGGTCCTCGTGGCTCCTGGAAAACCGGTACGAGATCATGGGAGGAACGATGGTTTTTTGTCCGGATAAGCTCTTTAGAAAAGGAGAGGGCCGGCCCCGATGGGAAATCCGGACAGCCATAAAGAAAATGGAAGGGGAGATACCGGACCTCGACATTTTCACCCAATGGGCCAAGCCGATTATCGCTGTGATTCTTCCCATGCAGGGAAGACACAGCCTGGAACCCGAAGCCCTGGCCAGGCTCGACGACTACTTGAAAGGGATCGGCGTGACTCCCGTCGGCAGGCCTTTCTTCCGTTATTTCAACGATGAAGAGATATTCCCGGAAGAGGAGATGCTCTGGGAGGTCGGCTATCCGGTTCCCGTCGGCACGGCTGTCCGGTCGCCTTATGAAATCAAAGAACTCCCCGGCGGGCTGGAAGCTTATGCAGAATTCGAGTGCCCTCCTCAAGACGCTCGCAAATATTACTTCGCCTCTGCCCTCCGGCTCCAGAGCCGCGGCTTCTTCGGCATCGGGTATCCGATGGTCATCCAGAAGGCCGGGGAGGAGAAGGGGAAAATAGCCCGGGAAGTCAGGATGCCCGCCCGGAAAAAACGTCCCAATCCCGAGAGACTCCCGGTGTTTTATTGAAGCTGGAAAACAACCTCCGCCAGGTAACACGGTCGGCGGCACATTTATAATAAAATCTCAGTAATAAATGGACTGAGATCCGGAAGGAATGCCTTTTAAGCCTGGAACTCCGACATCGTGTGGAGTAAAATAAAAAAATGGTTGATGAGGTTTTATTAACTATTTTGGCATTGGTAAGAGAGAATTCGTATGCTTGACGCCAAGAAAATCAAATCGATCGTCCTTGACCAAGGCGCTGATTTGTGCGGAATTGCACCGGCGCAAAGATTTGCCCGGGCGCCCGAAGGTTTTCGTCCCACGGATATTTATGAAAAATGTCGATCGATCATCGTCTTCGCAAATGCATTGCCCATTCAATCCTTGTTTTCTTCAAATTGCATACCTTATACGTTTGCCAATAGAATGATCACGGAAAAGGTCGATCGGCTGACCTTCGATTTATGCCTGCATTTTCAGAAATCGGGTATTCATTGTGTTCCCATACCTTCAGATGATCCTTATGAATATTGGATCGAAACGGAATCCTATGGGCGGGCGATATTATCTTTGCGGCATGCCGGCTATCTTGCGGGTTTGGGCGTCCTCGGGAAGAATACGCTTCTCATCAACGAGCATTTCGGAAACATGATCCAATTGGGCGCCGTATTAACCGACCTGGAGTTGGAGGGGGACCCCATCGCGACATACGAGAGTTGCGCTCCTGACTGTCATATCTGCCTGGAATCATGCCCCGCCCAAGCGTTGGACGGTCAATCCGTGGCGCAGAAGTTATGCAGACCGCTGTCGACTTATAAAACGGCGAAGGGATATATTCTCAAGAAATGTAATGCTTGTCGGAAAGCGTGTCCGAATTATGCCGGGATAACGAAAAAGGAATCATCGATCTGCTGAGACACCGGCTGTTCCAAAGCGATGTCCTCGATCAAAAATAGCTCCTTTTAGACCCTGCCAATTATGAAGACCGAGAGGGCCTTTGCAGGTCTCATTAATGGACAATTTTAAAAAAAACACATCTGCCCGACAGTTTGCCTGGATTCAAAAACAATAAAATCGGTTGTTGGCAGGAACAGCCAGTTCTGCGATTGTTTGATCCGTCTATTCTCAAGGCTAGCCGTGTGCCGGATCTGCGTCCGATTAAAAGCGTCCGGCTCTGCATGCCGTAATATGTGCCCAGCAATGGATAGCGGGATGGCTCGCTGAAAAAGGTTATATCGGCGCACCCGGAATGAACCTTTCAGATTAAGTGATAAATCCGATGCGCAGCGGCTTGGGATCCGGGCTATCGCCCGGTCCGGCGAGGACGTCGAAATGCTTCACCTCGGGCTCGAGCTCGACCAAGTATTCCCTCTCTTCGGGAAAGGGATAATAAGCCTTATCGTATTCCTCGCCCGCGAAACGCTTGATAGACTCGATGGAATCCCAGAGGGATACTAAGAGGAACTCGGCTTTGTCACCTGCCGGGCGCCGGAGGATATAAACGCCCCGGTTGCCCTCAGCCTCGCGATAAGCCTTTTCCCCGGTCCGGCGCACGAACCGGTAAAACGCTTCGCCCTTTTCTGGGTGTGTCACACCGTGCCATATTCTTGCGATCATTAGTCACCTCCTTTCCGTATGTACATGCATGCCCATTACAGAAATGCGCCTTCTCCCGCCCAGCCCAGGCAAGCCATTCATTATTCATTTGGCGTCTTCCGATTAACCGGCATTATTCATATACCCGGTTCCATATGAGGGGAAAGCCGGAATGGACTCGCTCCCGAAGTCCCGACATGGTCGCTTCGTCCCTCCCGGCCTTCCCCCTTGAAGGATTCATTGATTCCATCTCTCCAAATTAAAATTTATGAATCATGCAGGTTAAGTAATACTCATTATTATATTTTGTATATTACGCCTTGAAGTTTATAGCGTTTTATGGTAATTGCCAATAGATAAGTTCAATGAATACACTGTGGTTGGATATCTTGAATAGTGATTGGCATGATTACAGGGGTAGCGGCCGGCACGAGGATCGGCTTCTCAAGGATGCCTGGCTGATAAATTTCCTGGCCCCCTGGAGGTCGTCCCTTAATGCCAAGCCCCTTGGAAAGATCCGGAATGCGCTTATGGAACTGCGCTCTTTATTACGGAGAATGATCGAGAATTACTCCGTCAGGAGGCCTATCGCCAAAAAGGATCTTGATGCCTTCAACGAAATACTGCGGCGCTCACCGGTTATCAATAAGGTCGCCTGCACAGGAAGCGATTACCTGTTGAAGCAGGAATACAGGAATCCGGGCATCCAAGCGTTGCTATCCGACATTGCCGCTTCATTCACCGAAATCTTGGTATCCGGTGAGCCGGAACGCGTCAAGACCTGCCAAAACCCGGACTGTCTTTGGATCTTCTATGACAACAGCAAGAATCATTCGCGCAAATGGTGCGAAAACGCCACCGGCTGCGGCAACCTGATGAAGGTCCGCAAGCACCGGGCAAGAGTAAAAGCCGGCCGATAGACGTGATGCGTAAAGACCATCCGAGCGGCTCAGACAGAGGAACAGCAAGACAATGCTTAAGCGCAGGAGGGTTTCATAACCCGCCCTTTATCATTGGTTACGACAGGGACGCTGACAGACGAGATGGTCCGAGGCCAAGAGACATCCGCATGAGAATCTATTAAAAGGATACGTATTCACGGTATCCACTTAAATCAAGATAATGCGGTCACTAGGGGACGGCTTCCCTTCGAATTTTGATAGGCTATTATTGAGGAATAGCAACGTCGAGGAAACACAGGAACAGTTACTAGAATGAATTGGAAGGTGAGGAAAGGTCATGACCCCCATTTTTAGAACCACTTAGAGGGCTAATTTCCGCTAACATATCACCCTGGTCATCGATGCCCTGTTGTTCGGTGCCGGGGATAATGAACCGGGTGCCTGACGTAGTCGAGACAGTTGCTGTTCACGAGAGTCCGATGCCGCCCAAATTCGAACTCAGTATTAAAGCGATGCCCTAGCGCCATGGCAAAGGCCGGAGCTTGCAAACCAAATACCTATTCCCTACAATCTCATGCGAGGATTACACCGATGGTTTATAAGCCTATGATGTCTGAATCCGAGTGTCGAAAGAGGTTGGCATGGCAGAACAAAGTTCATGAAGAAATGAAAACGAAGAAACGTATGTCAACAACTATCCTAGGCCGAAAAATCATAGTACCACAAAACGTTTTTCCTCCACTGTCATGGGATTCCAACTTATTGGCTAAAACAGTCTTGGCTGAGGCCAAGACAGGAGATAAAGTTCTTGACATGGGTACTGGAAGCGGAATTCAAGCGATTTTCGCAGCCTCCAAATCCACAAACGTAACCGCGGCAGACGTTAATCCCTTTGCAGTAAGATGCGCCAAGCTGAATGTGAAATTGAACAAATTGTCTACACGAGTAAAGGTGATGGAAAGTGACTTGTTTGCAAGAGTCAATGGCTAATTAGAAAGGAATGTATGAGCAATAATCAGATTATTGGATTTGACATCCCCCACCGCGTCGTTTCAGCGCGGAGGCGTGATGAGTTGAGAGAGGGAATCATTCAGGAACATAACCGGGGGGACTTTTCTGACTTGATTTACCGCTCCTACACGCGAATCTTCGAGTGCCCGGTCCCTGCTGATGTGATAAATCCATCATCTTTGATTATCGGGGCCGTCGCGCATCCCAGGTCCCGCATTCCCTTCATTTGGAATGAGAGGAAATTCTATCTTACCATCGCCCCCTCTTATATTCGCTACTGGGAAATCACGGAGGAATATGAAAAAAAGCTGAACGCGCTACTGGGGCCCCTGGGTTACTGGGTCCGCTTCGCCCGGGTTCCTCAGAAGACGCTGGCCGTATGGAGCGGTCTCGCCGCCTATGGCCGGAATAACATTACCTATGTCCCCGGACTGGGAAGCTTTTACATGCTCGTCAGTTATTATTCGAACATGTCGACCGCTGGGGCCGAGCACGAAATCTGGAACGGGCCGGTTTTCATGGACCGCTGCCGTCAATGCTCGGCTTGTCTTAAAGCTTGCCCGAGCGGAGCCATCCGGCAAGAGGCCTTTCCCATCCATCAGGACCGCTGTCTCACCTTCTACAGCGGCTACAGCGGCCCCCAGGATTTTCCCCAGTGGCTGGACCCGGCCTGGGTCGATGGCCTCGTCGGCTGCTTGCGCTGTCAGGAATGCTGTCCGGAAAACAATCCGTTTCGTTCTTTCTCCAATGACGAGGAAGGTTTCTCGGCCGAGGAGACCGAAGCCCTGTGCAGGGGGTTGACCCCATCCAATATTCCCAGGGTCATATCCGAGAAACTCGACCGACTGGGGTTGATCGGCTTCTTCGGGGAATCTGAGTGCCTGGAAATGCTTGCCAAAAGACTGGCTTTGTTTATCCCCCGCCTCGAGGCGGGGAGCATCCCGTGGCATCCGCTGTGAAAAAGCGGGAGAGTCGATAAAAAAAACGCTCCAAGGAATTCCCTATCCCTCATGGAATTCTGTCAAAATAGGAATAATTTCCCATTTCGGAAAATCACACTTTTTCTCTATTCAACGGGAGGATAGTTAGGGTATATTACTGATTCAATATTTTATGAATAGGCGATTATCCGACGAAAAGATGACGAGGTACCCCGAAGTAAGTTCATGAATGCCGCGTCAGAAGATCACGCGTTGGATCCTTTCCCCATGGCGGCGTTGTCACGTTAGGTCCAATAAGGATTGACGATAAGGAGATGCACGATGATTAATCAGAGCGGTCTCAAAGTAACGTCGGAGGTCCTTTGGCGAGCAGCCGTTATTTTTGCTCTGATGGATACCGTTTTTGTTAGGATCATTAGGTGAATGGTTGTGTCTTGGGCATTGAAAGGAATAACTTGACATGAAAACCTGGGTTTTATATATGCTTCTGCTGATGTCAACGATATCGGCCGTATTTGCTCTCAACACGAAGAATTCTTATGAGGACAAAACAAGCGTGCTGGTCGTAGGCACCATCCAAGGCCAGCATGCCGCGAACCCGAAATATTCTTATCAACACCTCATCCAGATCCTGACAACCTACGCCCCGGCATTATTTGCGTTGAAATCCGTGCTGTGCTCTTAGACAAGGAAGAATAAGGATATAAAGCGAATAAATCGTAAGATGAAGAAACAATACGCTTGCCTGTTGCTTATGCTGCTAACCGGCGTTTCGACATTTGTTTTTAGCCAAGATATCTTCGACGCGGTGGAGAAAAACGATCTCGCCCAAACTCCTCCTACTCAGGTTCTGGACATCCTCAAGCTTCTCCGCAACCAGAAGATCGTCATCTCGCGCGTCACCGGTTCGATCACGCTCGACGGCCGCAGCGGCGACCCCGGTTGGGAAGGAGTGCGGCCCTTTAGCATGGTCATGCAATCTCCGAATTTCGGCGAGGCCTGTTCGGAGGGGACCGAAGCCCTTCTCGGATACGACGACGATTTTGTTTACGTCGCCGGCCGAATGTACGACCGGGAACCTGATAGAATCCAGGCCCCGACTAAAAAACGCGACGCCACGGTTGTCACGTCGGACTGCTTCGGCGTCCTTCTCGATACATTCAACGACAAGGAAAATGCCTTGGCCTTTTTCACGACCCCTTCGGGCCTTCGCTTCGACGCGGCGATCTTCCGGGACGCCCAGCTCAAGGTCCCGGGCGAAATGCCCATGAACTTGAGCTGGAACACCTTCTGGGACGTCGCCGTGGCCCGCGCGGACGACGGCTGGCACGTCGAGATGCGCATCCCGCTCTCGAGCCTTCGCTTCCAGGAGGAGGGCGGCGATGTTGTCATGGGGGTCACCGTGTTTCGCTGGATTCCCCGCAAGAACGAGGTCGACGTCTTCCCGGCCATCCCCAGGAATTGGGGTGAAATGAGTGCCTTTAAGCCCTCGCAATGCCAGGAAACCGTTTGGCCCGGCCTGCGGCCGCGCCGGCCGATCTATCTTACGCCCTACGTCCTCGGCGGCTTTGACCGGACCTACGAATTGAACGACGAAGAGACTGCCTACGTCCGCGGCGGCTCCCCGAAGTTCGAGTTGGGCCTGGACCTGAAGTACGGACTAACCAGCAACTTGACGTTCGACGCCACGGTCAATCCGGACTTCGCCCAGGTCGAGGCGGACGACGTCCAGGTCAACCTGACACGTTTCTCCGTGTTCTTTCCGGAGAAGCGGTTGTTTTTCCAGGAGCGCTCCAGCAATTTCGATTTCAATATGGGCGGCCAGAACACGCTGTTTTACAGCCGCCGGATCGGCCTCGTCGACGACCGACCCGTCCGCATTTACGGTGGAGGCCGCCTGGTCGGCCGCCTGGGGGGATGGGACGTGGGCCTGCTGAACATGCAGACCGCCGCCCTCGACGACAACCCTTCCGAGAATTTCGGCGTCCTCCGGCTCCGGCGGCAGGTCATCAACCCCTATTCCTACCTTGGGGGAATGGTGACCAGCCGCCTCGGCACGGACGGAAGTTATAACGTCGCCTACGGGCTCGACTGGATCTGGCGTGCCGGCGGTGACGATTATTTCACGCTGCAATGGGCCCAGACCTTCCAAGACGGGGCCGCCAACCGGGCCTTCTTGCTTGATTCCTCGAGATTCGCCCTGATGTGGGAACGGCGGACGACCAAAGGATTCGGAACGACGGTCAGGTTCTCCAGTACCGGGAGCGATTTCGACCCGGGCATGGGTTTCATGATGCTGGACAATTACACGGCCTTTTACACCCGAACTCTCTACGGCTGGTTTCCGGGCAAGGACTCGGCGCTTACGAGTCACGATGTCTACTTCGAAGGCCGTGTCTATTGGGACAACGACACACGAGAGGTTTCCCTGGCGGAAGTCGGCCCCGGCTGGGAATTCTCGGCCAAGAGCGGATTCGGCGGAATGATCTGGCCCAAGATCGTGGTCGAGAATCTCGTCGAGCCCTATGAGCTCACCGAAAACGCTTTCGTTCCCGTGGGACGCTACGTCTATCCCGCGTTGATGTTTCGCCTCCAGACCCCGCCCGGCCGCCTCTTCAACACCATCTTTACAGGGGACGTGGGTGGATATTACGACGGCTGGCGGATCTCCCTGAGTGCGATGCCGACGTGGTCGGGGATTCCCGACCTCGAGGTTGGCGGCATGTTCCAGTACAACCTGGTCCGATTTCCCGGTCGCGGCCAGTCGTTCTTCGCTCCCATCGGCCAGGTCCGAGTGCTGGCGACGCTCAGCGTCAAGTTCTCGGCCAGCGCCCTCGTCCAGTACGACGGCGCCGACGACGTCGTGTCCGCCAACATCCGCTTCCGCTTCAATCCCCGCGAGGGGACCGACGTGTATCTCGTCTATAACGAGGGGCTTAACACCGCCCGGGCGGGGAAAATCCCCTATCCGCCTTTCTCGAGCGGACGGGCCCTCTACGTGAAATTCAACTACGCGTTCAATTTCTGACGGCCGCTTCCGAATCGGCGATTCGCGCCCCTTTTTTGCCTACGCCGACTCTTGACGAAACCTTGGCGAGTTCTTAACAACTTGCCTCGTCCGCCAGAAAACTTGACTTTTGGCTGGATCAGTTTTTGGGTGAGGCTCCGTTGAAGCGACAACAGACCGGAAAATGGACCAGAAATCGGGGCGGGTCGACGCGGGACGCAGGGTCCGCTACTTCTTCTGGATGGGGATCCAGATCTCGGTTTTCAGGCTTTCGGGGCTGACGCCCTGCGGGTTCATGTCGAGATACGTCTCGAGTATCGGCCCGTTCTGGACGTAGCCGTTGGCCTTGATCCAGTCCACGATCTTGATGATGCTTTCTCCCAGCTTGTCATAAGGACCCTGGTGGACGCAGGCCGCGACCATGGTAAAGATCCACTGTTTTTTCTTGATCGGGTCCAGGACCATGGTCTGCTCGGTCGTCGGGAACCCGAGTTCCCACTCCAGGTCCGCCTCCTTGACCAGGTCGGGGCTGTTGTAATAGACGGCGATCATCGGGCCGCCGGGCCAGACATTCTGGATCTGGGACTGCTCCATCAGCCGGCCGATGACTTCGCCGATCTTCGTGAAGGGGCCTTTCTGGGGAAGGCAGTAGTAGAAAAATTTTTCGATGTTTTTGACCGCGATCGGCCCAGTCGTAAATTTCGCTCCGGCCTGGAACGCCGGAAGGGCCGGGATCGCAAGAAGCAGGATCAGGCCTGCGGCCGTCCAAATCTTTTTTCCCATAATTTCCCTCCTTTAAAAACGCATCCCGGCGGCCGCGGATCCCGGTTGCCGGGGCCTGCCTCCGGAACGCTGAGTCTCCTTGATTTTAAGGCGCGTCAGGGCCCCGAGGTCCCCGATAGCCTGTTCAATGGTTTGGTCGATGGAGAAAGGGCTGATTGAAACATATCCGTTCTCGACGGCCCAGACGTCGGTATTTTCGGCGCCCTTGACGGGCATCACGTAGATGGGCCGGTATTGTTTTTGACCCTCGGGAGTTGTTTCGAGCTCAAAAATATCCGCCGGCGGCTGGAGGCACTGCCTTGTGATCCTCGTCCCCTTGATCTGCTCGCGGGGGAGGGACGGGATATTGACGTTGAGAAAAACGCCGGGCTTGAGGTTCAGTTCCTTGACCGCCGCGATGATCTCGGCGGCGATCTCGGCCGCCAGGTCATAATCCATAACTTCGCCGTTCAGCAGGGAGAAGGCGACGGCCGGGATGCCGTAATAGGCGGCCTCCCGGGCGCAGGCCACGGTTCCCGAGGATATGCCCACAAGCCCGAGATTGTCCCCGCGGTTGATCCCGGACGCGACAATGTCCGGCTTCTCGGCCAGAAGGGCCCTGACGGCTATGCGGACGCAGGTCGCGGGCCTGGCGTCGATGGCGTACCAGGTCATGCCCTCCTTCCGGCTTTCCTCGACCCTGATCGGGCCGTTGAAAGTGAGGCTGTGCCCCACGCCGCTGTTATTTTGGGCCGGGGCGGCGACGGTCACGGTCCCGAGGGGCAGGAGCTTCTGGAAGAGGGCTTCGATTCCCGGGGCCTTCACGCCGTCATCGTTCGATATCAGAATCTTAAGCGGCGCCCGGGCCTGTTCCTGCGGCGGCGTCGTTTGGGCCGGAGCCGCGATCGCAAAGAGAAGGAGGGCCGAGAGAAAGAGGGCCGGCCGGTGAAACCTGAAGGCTCTTTTCCCCATGATCATCCCCATCCTCCCGGTCATTTCCGTTATTTCTTATTCTTCACGTACTTATCGAACCACTCGAACATTTCGGCCAGAACGTCCAGGATCGATTCGCGGGCGCCGTAGCCGTGGCTCTCGTAGGGCAGGTATACGAAACGGACGGTGGAGCCGAAGCCTTTCAGGGCGGCGAAGAAGCGCTCGGATTGGATGGGGAACGTCCCGGAGTTGTTATCCGCCTCGCCGTGAATGAGCAGGATCGGCGACTTGATCTTATCGGCGTACATGAAGGGGGACATCTTGATGTAGGTGTCCCGTGCCTCCCAGAGCGTGCGGCGTTCGCTCTGGAAGCCGAAAGGCGTCAAGGTGCGGTTGTAGGCGCCGCTCCGGGCGATCCCGGCTGCGAACAGGTCGCAGTGGGCCAGCAGGTTGGCCGTCATGAAGGCGCCATAGCTGTGGCCGCCGACGCCGACGCGCTTCGGGTCGCCCACCCCCATCTTGTCCAGGATGTCGATGGCCGCCTTGGCGCTGGACACAATCTGCTCGACGTAGGTGTCATTCACGGTCTTGGCGTCGCCGACGACGGGCATGGTGGCGTCGTCGAAGAGCGCATAGCCCTGGGTGACGAAGAAGAGCTGCGAGGCGCCGCGGAAGAAGGTGAAACGGTTCACGGAGCCTCGGACCTGGCCGGCGGTGCCGGCATCGCTGTATTCCCTGGGATAGGCCCAGACGACGATCGGGAGCCGCGTCCCTTCCTTATAATCCGGCAGGAGATAGAGCGTGCCGGAGAGGTCGACGCCGTCGGCCCTCTTGTATTTGATCAGTTCCTTGCGCATGCCCGTGAGCTGCGGCGCCGGGTCCTTGAAGTCAGTCAGGGCCTGCATCTTCTTGGACTTGAGGTCGAGGATGAAGGTGTTCGGGACTTCGATCCTGGACTCGTGGTTGATGATAATCCGGTTGCGGCTGTCGCCCATGAAACCGACGAAGGTCTGGTATTTCCCGTCGGCCGACTGGAACAGGCGCTCTTTCTGGCCGGTCTTGATGTTCATTTTATCCAGGAAGGGATAATCGCCCCTGGCTGAGGAGCCGTTGCCCGAAAGGTAGATGAAGTCCTTGTCCTGGAGGACAACCCTGTCTCCGGCTTTGAACACCGTGACGGGCGAGCCGGGGTCGTTGTAGGCGTCCTGAGTGCTGAGGTCGAAGATCTTTTTTGGAGCGACGGCGGGGTTGTCGACGTCCACGAGCCAGGTCGTCCGCCACCGCTTCCGCCAATTGGATTCCGAGACGAAGGCCGCACCCGGCGTCGCGAACCACGTCAGGCTGCCGAAGCGGTTCTGGGTTTTGAGGACTTCTTTCGGGTCGCCGGAGAAGGGGGCGGCGAGGACCACGACCCGGTCGTGGTTGGGCACATTTTTCTCAGTGTCGCCCTCATCGAGAGCCTCGACCCAGGTAAGCGTAGAGGGCTTGAGCGGCTGCCAGTTGATCGAGCGCGGCCCGGTGGGAACGCCGTTTATCGGGACGTCCTCGGCGGGCGGAAGGTCGGCGATGACCTTTACGAGATCGCCGCCGGTGTTCCAAATCTCGTTGGAACGGGCAAAATCCTGGTAGATGACACTATAGGAATAAGGACGCTTGATCCTCTCCACGAGGAGGCAGTTCCCGTCGGGCGAGGGATTGATCTCCGAGTAGATCCCCGGCTTGCCGACCTTTCGGGCCTGGCCGGTGGCGATGTCCACTTCCACGACCTGGGACGTAGCGTGGTAGTCGAAGAGCTTTTCGTCGAAAGGATTCTTGAGGAGGTCCTCGTAGGTGGCCACTTTGACCATTTTGCCCGAGTTTTCCTGGACATTGGGTCCGATAGGTACGCGGGGCGGCTCGGGTGCCGGCCCGCGGCCATCGACGATCATTTGGACGAGGATGCGGCGGTTGTCGGGCAGCCAGACGATGCCCGGCCCCACAACCATATTCAGGTTCGGCCCGGTCAGGGCTCTGGCCTGGCCGGCGGCCGCGTCGGTGACCCAGAGTTCAACGCCGTTCTCCAGGTAGCGAGTGAAGGCGATCCATCTGCCGTCGGCCGACCACTTGGGGAGGGAATCGCGGGCGGCAGGGTTGGCAAATTTGCAGCCGGGCGGGAGCGCGATCTTTTTCGTCGTCCCGTCCTTGATCGTTTTCAGCGTCAGGCCCGTGTTGAAGGTCAGGACCTGGCGGCTGTTGTTCAGCGGAGTGATCCGGATGCCTGCGATGCGCAGTATCGGCTGCGAGATATAGGCGATCGTCGGCATGGATTCGGAATCGATGAGCAGCATCATGTCCTGGGCCGGGCTCATGGACACCTTGGGAGTCGGGGGCGCATCCAGGATATCCACGACGGCCTTGGGCGGAAGCTTGTAAGGCTCCTGGCCGAAGGCGGGGAGTCCGAAAACAAATATAAGCAGGACAAAAAGAGAAGAGAGGGCTTTTTTCATGGGGTGACCTCCTCCGAGAAAAGAACGATCACAGCATCC
>Ga0315288_10000737_pt1 | contig 41512 bp, 30 predicted proteins | sample YL17G11_20_MG_FD_203454 | JGI IMG/M metagenome (GOLD analysis project Ga0315288, IMG submission 203454) | Sediment microbial communities from Yellowstone Lake, YNP, Wyoming, USA - YL17G11_20 | ecosystem: Environmental > Aquatic > Freshwater > Lake > Sediment | place: USA: Wyoming | collected...
ACCTTGAGGAAGTGACGCTGGAATTCGGGACCTTCAAGAGTCCTGCCGGTGAGATTCCCGCGGCCGCCTGCCGCTGTTTCAACCTGGGCGGTGTTGATTTCATGGGCCGGCGGCTGGTGAAGACCGTCGCCGTGCCGGCGGGGCGTGTGCAGGCTTTGTGGATCGGTGTTGATGTTCCCTGCGATGTCGGCGGCAGTTATGAAGGCACGGTAAAGGTCGGCGCGCGCGGCGTTGCTCCGACGACGGTGAAGGTGGCGCTTGAGGTCAAGGGCCAAGTGTTGCGCGACCATGGCGATTCCGATGCTTCGCGATTGGCGCGCCTGCGCTGGCTGGATTCGACGATCGGGTTCGATGATCAGCAGGTGGTTAAGCCGTTCCTGCCGCTGCAGCGCAAGGGTCGCCGGATTCATCTGCTTGGACGCACGGTGGAAGTTGGCGAAAACGGCCTGCCCGCGCGCATCCAGTCCTTCTTCTCCGCGAGCAATACGCGCTTTGTGGAGACGCCCTTGGAGTTGCTGGCCGCACCGATGCAGTTCGAGATCGAGGGGGCAACCGGCGTCGAGGCGATCGCATTCGGACCGTTGACCTTCGACAAGGAGACTCCCTGCGCCATCACCTGGCGTGCCAATGGACAGAGCGCCTCGTTCGACGTCGAGGTCACCGGCGGCATCGAGTTTGACGGCTTCTTTGACTGGCGCATGCGCTTGACCGCGCGGCGGGATGTCAGCATCAAGGACGTCCGTCTGGGCGTGCGGCATGCCGGCGGCGCGGCGACCTATTTCCTGGGGCTGGGGCAGGGCGGCTGCCGGTGTCCGGAGGCGCTGGAGTGGCGCTGGGATACGACCTATTATCAGGACGCCTACTTTGTCGGCGCCGTGAAGGGGGGACTGCAGTTGCGCTTCAAGGGAGCCAACTACGTCAAGCCGCTGCTCAATGTCTACTACAAGTATGGCGGCTTGAACTTGCCGGAATCCTGGGGCAATGAAGGGAAGGGCGGCCTCAGCTTGAAGCGGGGCGCGGATCAGACCGTCGCGGTGAGCGTCTTTTCGGGCGACCGGGCCCTGCGGGCCGGTGAATCGCAGTTGTTCATTGCCGAAGGGCTGGTCACGCCGTTCAAGCTGCTCAACACCGAGGCCCAGTGGCGCGAACGCTATTATCATACCGGGCCCGGTTCGAAAGACCCGGTGATGCTGGACCCCGGCCAGGCGAAGCCGCTGGGGGCGAACGTGGTGAACGTGCATCACAACCAGGAACCCAATCCGGCGATCAACTATCCGTATTGGGAACGGTCGTATCCATTGCTGAAGAATTCGGTGGCCGCGGCGCACGCGAAAGACGTGCGCCTGAAGGTGTATTATACGTTACGGGAGATCACCTCGCTGCTGCCGGAACTGTTTGCCCTTCACAGTCTGAATGGCGAGATCATCTTCCCGGGGTCGCCCGAGTCGCCGACGGTGATCAATCCCAAAGGCGCGCACCCGTGGCTGCTGGAGCATTTGCGCGAGAAGTTCATCGCGGCCTGGCGGGAGGCGCTCACCGGGCGCTACGAAGGGGTTCTGGACCTGGCGGTCATCACCACGCCGGATTCGCGGCTCGACAACTTCTTCCTCGAAGGATTGGACTTCCTGGCTCGTGATGCCGGCGTGGATGGCATCTATGTGGACGACAGCTCGATCGGCCGCAAGACCTTCCAGCGGGCGCGCCGCATCCTGGAAGCGCGGCGCCCGGCGCCGCTCATTGACATGCATATGTGGCGCGGCACGTTCCTCAAAAGCCTGGGCAATGTCGAGCCGACCACGGTGTTCATGGAGAACTTCCCGTATTTCGACCGGATCTGGCCGGGCGAGGGCTACAGCTACAACACCTTCAGTCCCGCGACCTGGCTGCTGGAGGTCTCCGGGATTCCCTTCGGCGTCATGGGCGAGATGCTCCAGGGCGGCGGTAATCGCTGGCTGGGGATGCTCTACGGCATGACCGCGCGCCTTGGGTGGGGCGGCGATCCGCAACCGGTGTGGAAATGCTGGGATGAATTCGGCATGCAGGGGACTGAGATGATCGGCTACTGGGATCCCGATTGCCCGGTCAAGACCGACAACGAGAATGTGCCGGCGACGGTCTATCGCAAGGAGGGCAAGGCGCTGGTGGCCATCGGCAGTTGGGCGGACAAGCCGGTTGATGTCAAACTGGCGATTGACTGGAAAGCGCTGGGGCTCAAGCCCGACCACGTCAAGATAACCGTCCCCGAGGTTGAGCGGTTCCAGGCGGCCCGGACGCTCAAGGTTGGGGACTCGATCCCCGTTGAGCCGATGAAAGGTTTGATGTTGATTGTTGAACGGGCTGATGTCGGCAAAGAACGAAATGAAAAATAGCGAGAAACAATTCCGGAGTTGAGGACAACTACCTTATTTATTGACTTCGCGAGCCGGTTTGGATATGCTTTAGTCATACCGAGAAGAGCCAGATTAATTATGCCGAATTTGCCTTATCACATCACGCGGCTCGGGAACAACCGGGCGCGGGTATTACGGAATGATGCGGAACGCAAGCTCTACCTGGAACATTTCCAAGCTATTCTGCGAGCCTCGATGGTCCCCCAAGTAACTTAATTAATCAAGTGGGAACGAAAGACGAAAAGAACCAAATCTATGAACAGGAAAACACTGGTGGGCGCGGTATGTCTGCTGGCAGTAATGCTCATGGGCGTTGCCGATGCGGCCGCAGCCGATAAACAAGCCGCACCGGAAATTCCGTTCACTGCGGAAGGCCAGAAGCTCTACGCGCACTACTCCGGAATGCTCAAGATATCGCAGGCGGAGATCGGCAAATCTCTGACCGAAATCAATGAACCGGCAAAAGCCGCCTTCCTGAAAGAAGATCAGGCTGAGGCGGCTGCAACCGAGGGTGAACTGCTTCCGGCTCTGACAGCCCTCAAGGGCTATGTCGAAGGCACAGTCAAACTGGATGCGCGGCAGTTCGCGGCGTATGCGCAAACAATCGAATCCGGCAAACAAATCTTCGGCAGCAATGAGAAACTCATCAAGGCCGCCTTGGATCTTGTGGCCGCCTACGACAGGGTGAAAGGCCCGCTCTGGGTCGCCAGGGGCGCGTTGGACAGAAAGGCGCCCGTTGATATCAACCTGGCGGTCTGCACCGTGATGCAGAGCATCATGGATTGTGTCTACACCGGTCAGAACCTGGCAACACATGGCAACCTCCTTGACGGGTACAAGTTCGGGAGTTCCGCCAATTTCCCGGGAGCGGTGGCGCCGCCCGCAAATCCTGACCGGATTTATACTGTGAAAGTAAACGCAAGTTTTCCGCATACATTCGGCCAAAGGGATGCCGGTTTTGCAAGGCGGCCGACCGGGGCGTATCTTGCGCCCGGAAGCATCGCGACGGTTATCGTCCCGTCGGCGCTGGTGGGAAAAGGCTACAAAGTGCGCGTGGGCGCGCATTCGTGGGACTTTTCCCACAAACCCAAACTTCTGCGGCTTGATCGGTCTTCTCTCGTTTACAGCATAGACGGCCCTGAAGTCAAAGTGGCATCCCCACTGGGAGGAGGAATCTATATTGAGGTGCCCTACCTCGCCCAAGCCGGTGTCGTTGATGTGAAGATCAAGAACGCTGTTCGCTCGCCGTTCTTTTCCGCAACGAGCCATCATCAGACGTCGCTTGCCGAGTGGAAGGATATCGAGCGCAACCGCAAGGCGCCATGGGCCGACTTCCAGTCGGACAAGTTCATGATGCAGGTGCCGACGAGTTGGATATTCACGCTCGACGATCCTGTCGCCTTGATTCAGAGCTGGGACGCCGCGCTCGATGTGTGTAACGATCTGATGGGCCGGCCTCGCGTCCACGGCAGGGAAACCATGTATCAACAGGTGGATCTCCAAAGGCGCGGGAATAATGCGTTTTACCCCGGTTATCCGACTTGCAACGAGGAGTACGACCCTAAAGTGGAATACAATGGCTACATAGATCACCACCTCGTCCGCGGGCCCCGGCACGCGCCCTTCCGCGTATTCCATGAACAGGGTCATTCTTTCGAATTCGTGAAGTTCGCGGGCGAAATGGAGCAGAGCTGCAACCTTCTCCGCGTTGCTGTGCTGAATAAAATGTTCAACTACCGCCTGGATCAGGCTTTCTGGGCTGGACGAACTGGGGAGATCGCCAAAAATCGCATATGGGACGGCACGGCGGTAGCCTGGATGACGGGAGAAAAGACAACCCGCTTCAAAACGCTCTGTAAGTATATTGACATTGCAAGGCTCTTCGGATGGGATTCTCTGAGCAAGTACTGGCACTCATGGGACGAGGACTTGGAGGCTGGCAGGCCCTGGTCGAAAGACGGCACCGACATAGATAAGCTCAGCCTGCGACTGTCCCAGGCGGCGGGCGTGGATCTGACGCCCCTGCTCCACTTCTGGGGAACCCCGCCCAGGGACGCCGCCGCCCTGAAAGCAGCCGTAGCGGCCGCGAAACTTCCGCCGTCCGCGAAAGTCTATGATGCGCTGGAGCACTACAAATCCCTCGTTCCCAAGGACAACGCCGCGTTCCGGGATTACGCCCTGAAGTGGTGGGGCACACAGCCCAGCGAAGAAAGCTTATCCGAGCGCGAGTACGCAAAGCAGTGGAAGGAATACGACGAAAAGAGCGCGGCGGCCCTCCGTGATGCGGCCCGGGACATCATTGAGGAGTACTTCCCTCAGGGTCGCCCCCAAGCGCCGTAACTAGCAGGCAAAAAAATGGTGAAACTGCAAGGAAAGGTAACAGAGTAATGAAAAGAAAAACACTGGTGGGAGCGGTATGTCTGATGGCAGTAATGCTCATGGGAGTTGCGGATGCAACCGCGGCCGATAAACAAGCCGCACCGGAAATTCCGCTCACTGCGGAAGGCTCGAAGCTCCACGCGCGCTACTCCGAAATGCTCAAGACATTGCAGGCGGAGATCGGCAAATCTCTGCCCAAAATCAATGAGCCGGCAAAAGCCGCCTTCCTGAAAGCCTATCAGTCTGAGGCGGCTGCGACCTCGGCCGAGCTGAGGGCGATGCGAGCTCAAGACGGGGCTGGGGAGGCGGCGGCAAAGGCTTTCGGCGCCGCCCGGGAGGCGCTCGCGCTGGCTGCGACGAATGCGCACGGGCCGGCCGAGGCCATTCTGAAACAGTTGGACGAGTTTCTGGCGAGCGACAAGTTGGACGCGCCTCTGGTGAAATGCACCGTCCTGGCCCAGGCCACGCCCCGTGGCCTGGCCGAGTTCGCCCAGCAAGGGAAGGATAAGGCAGCCCTTGTCGAAAAGCTCCTCGCCAACGATGGCCTGATGAAGCAGATGCTCGTCGCGGACGGCGCTAGGGAAGGCAAATACGGCCGGGCCATGCAGATTTATACGGACATCCAGAAGGCGAGCCCGCGGGCAAAGGAAGGCGTCCTGCAGCGGCTGGCGCTGGGCACGAGCCTCGAGTATGCGGCGCCGATGACGCAGAGCAACCCCAAGGACCAGACCAATGCTCCGACCATTATTGACCCGGTAAAGCGATATCTGCACTTCGAGAAGGCTTTCCTGGCCGGCGAGTTGGATCCCGCCTTCAAGGACCTGACCGCTTGGGAGTATCGCTTTGTCGTCAACGGCGATGAGCCGGATGATACGCTGGCCTGGGGGCGCGAGATGCTCCGCAATTACCGGCCCGACCACATCTACAACCCGGACTATCGCTGGCGCTACGTGAAGGCCACCGAGACCGAAGTCAGGTACGGTTCGCAGGATGTGATAAAGGATCTCCCTTCGCTGCAAAACTACCAGAATATCATCAATAACGGCGGCGTATGCGGACGGCGCGCGTTCTTCGGGCGCTTCATCCTGCGCTGCTTCGGCATACCGACCACTGCTCGTCCCCAGAGGGGCCATGCCGCGCTGACCCATTGGACGCCCGCTGGCTGGGTGATCAATCTTGGGGCAACCTGGGGGTGGGGCTGGACAGCGTATGGCGAGGATCGCGATTTCCTGGCCGTTACGCAGGCCAGGAAGTCCGGGGGCGAATACCTGCAGGTCCAGCGCGCCCAGTGGATTGGCGACGTTCTTGGAGAGAAGCGGACCTTCGGATTCAACTCCGAAATTTCCGGATTCTGGAATGGCGTGGCGCTCTACCGGCAGCGGGCGATTATTGAGAAGGCCAAGGCGGTGGCGCTGGCCGCAGTCGGCACGGATATTGGCGAGGCCAACGAATCGAAAGTGAAGTCGGCTATTGAAAAGGTGACCGTTACCGATGAGGACCGGAAAGTGGTGGTGTCGCCGGATGACGTGATCACGGTTCCCGCCGTGGCCTGCAGCAAACCGACGGCCAACACGAAGAAGATTGTTTTCATGAAAAGTTTCCTGGGCGGGATGCAATTGCATTACAGCCGGCTTTGGGAGCCCGAGGCGTTCGAATATATCATCGACGCGCCTGAAGCCGGCACGTATGCCCTTCGCGCGCGGGTAGTGACGGTGAGTCCCGACCAGCACCTCCTTGTCGCGGCAAACGATGCCCCGGAGCCAACCGACATCGCGCTTCCCTATACCATTGGCAAGTGGGAACAGACGTCGCCGGTTGAAATCCTGCTGGTCAAGGGCAAGAACGTACTGCGGTTCACGCGGAACGAACCGGTCAAGGGCTTGACCATCAAGGATTTCACCTTGACGCCGGTGAAGTAGCCGCCTGGGGGACTGACTATTGCGAATTATCAAGGGGCCTAAAACAACGAGAGGAAGCAAAGCCATAAAAAAGAAAACACTGGTTGGCGCAGTATGTCTGCTTGCAGTAATGCTCATGGGCGTTGCCGTTATGGCCGCGCCGATCCCGCTTAATCTTTCCCGGCCCGGCAATCTGGAGAAGCCGGTCAAGGTGCATATCCCGGCCGGCCCATCCAACATGATCGGCCTGGGCGACATCAAAGGCGCGCGGCCGCCCTATCCGAGCGTCTTTGAGAAGTTCCATAAAGATCTGGAAACAATCGCCGGCCTTGCCGATCTCTTGAGGAACGGCAAACTAGCCGTGGCGATCGCTGTGGCAATGGTCCTGGCAACAGCGGCGGTTGTCATTTCGGACCGTGCCGTGCAGGGCTCGCAACCGGTAATCGCCCACGTTTTCTTCGCCCAGTACCACGTGCAGACACCCACGAATGCTCTGTTCAAACTGGTCGGAAACGTGAATGCGCTGGTCAAGGTGCACGTGAGCGGTACCGCGGGCGCCCCGTCGCCTGAAGTGCATGCCGTGTTCAAGCTTGGAGAGAGGGAACTGGACCTGCCCTTGAAAGGGCAGGTCCTTTTGCCGGAACGGCCGCCTGCCGATCCACTGCTTATTGAGCACCGGTACGAGGACAGCTTCACGGCCATCATACCCGGGGAGTGGATCGCGCCCGGATTACAGGCGACCGTGGAGTTGAGAGACCGCAAGCCCGCAGGGAAAGGCGCGATTCTGGACCGGGTGGAACTTGGAAGGATCGTCGTCGGCGCACCGAACCGGCTGGTCATGACGATGTTTGACTTCCATTTCTTCGCCGGCGACAAGGACGGCGACTATCCGGATGGCTGGCTGGAGGGGCTGAAGGCACGTCTGCCGGTGGCCGCGCTGGAACTGCTCCGGGTGCGAAACATCCTCTTCCCAACCATAGTCCAGATGCCGCGAGCCGGCCAGCCGGCCGTGCGCTGCTCAAGTCGGCAGGAATACAGGGAGAAAACGGGCATCGGCTACGACGGCAAACAGGCCCAGACCTCAGCGTGGACGGCCGCGCTCAAGAACGCGGCCGGCGCTGACGAGCCCGACATCACCAAGATGGCGGCAGCCCTGGTGGAACATGCGAAGAGCAAATGGATCGGCGGCGCCGAGGATGCTATCGCAAGTGCGACAGATGCTCTGAAGAAAGCGACTACGGACGCCGAGCGCGCGGCGGCCAGGAAGAATTTGCACGCGGCGCAGGCGGACAGGGAAGCTGGTTTCCAGGCGCTCAAGGAGCGCGAGGCGGCGCTGGACACCGCGAGAGCTGCCGGCGGAAGTAAGCTCAAGAAGCTCTACTATTCCAACATCTACGGAACTCCGGCCGGCGGCGATGCGTGGGACTTCTCCGGCGTCGGCAACGGCAGGAGTATCGGCATTCTACTGCATGAGTTGGGACATGCCCTCGGAGCATTGCCGGACCTGTGGTCATATGGCCTTCGGGGTTATCCCTATATCGGCCCCATGTCTGACTATCCGGCTCCGGGCGACGCACCAGGAATCCCCCATGTCGGGCCGACCTGGGGCTTTGATCCCGAAACCCTGGAGTTCCTGCCGCCGGTGTTCAACGGCGCCCGCAGGAGAGATCCCATGGGCGGCGGCGGCGATAACAAGGATGGCGGTCCCGGAGGGATGTATCGCTTCTTCTCCGATTATCATTTCAGCCTTGTCCGCAACGAGTTTGAACGTACCCAGACGGTCCTGGATAAGCGCACCGGTATCTACTACCTGTGGGACCAGGAAAAGGGCTCCTATTCCAAGGCAGCCTGCAAGCTCGGCGATCCCGGCTGTCCGGTTGAGGACGGGATTGAGGTGATTAGCGTGCTCGCATCAGCCAGCCTGGTCACACCCGAGGCCAACATCGTCTATCCGCCGATCGGTCCGTATCCAGCGAGCCGCATTGAGATCTTTGACGCCGCGTCGCCCGCCGCCGTGGCCAAGGCCCGGCAGGCCAGCTTCACGGACGCGAACTGCCATGTCTGCCTGCGGGTGACACAGGGCGGCAAGGTGCGGACCTACCTGGTGAAGGACGGCTTGAATCCCAAGACCGAACCCACCAACCCCGGAAGTCTTGCCATATTCGCCATCAATCTGCCGGCGCACGATGGCGAGGTAACCAAAATCGAGTTACTGGATACGCCGGCAGTCTTGAGCAAAGGCCTTGGGGCCGACTGCAAGGCGCTGGATATATGGGCGGCCGCCGCGGATACCGCAGGCAGGACGATAACGGTGACCATGGTGTATCCAGCCTGTCCAGCCGGGTCGGCGCCGGAAGCGACGCGGGCTTCCACCACCGGCAAAAATCTAAAGCAAGCGAAGAAAGGATCAGCTGTATGAAAAGTAAGTGGATGCATTATTGTAGTAGTCGTTGGTTGTTTGCGTTCCTGGTATTTGGGGTGTTTGCGGTTCTGGGCGCCTCGGCGGCGCCGATACCCGCGGAGCTGCCCCGTCCCGACGGCAAACCGGCGGACATGAAGAAGCCGGTGAAGGTGTATATCCTGGCCGGCCAATCCAACATGGTCGGCATGGGTGATATAGGCGGCGCGCGGCCGCTCTATCCGAGCGTCTTCCTGTCGGCTGATCCTGCGATCCTCCCGGGAGCCATGCCGGTCGGCGGGGCCGGCCTTGCCGTGCACGGAGTCTATCAGTCGGCCAAGGCGGACGCGGTCAAGGGCGCGAAGGCCTCCATTTATAAGGGAGCCTACAACCCCAAGGCGGACTACGTAAAGCTGACACCGGCGAAGACCGCCACGGTGGCCCTGGGAACCGTCGCGGAGAAACTGCCCGCCATGGACGGCCCCCACACCGTCATGGTCCGCGCGTTCATCGATGTGCCCGCCGGCGGGAACTACACGGTTCATGCCGGATTTGAAGACAGCACGTGCAATGTCGTCATGCTGGATGGCAAAGAGGTGTACCGCAAGGACATCGGCGGCCGGCCGGTGATCACGAAGATTGCTCTTGAGGCAGGCAAACGTTATCCGGTTACGATCATCTATTTCAAGGGTGGCTCGGCGGCGTTCTGGTTGCAGCAAGTTGACTTGGAGGGCAAGGGCGATCTGGAGACGGTGACCAGGAAGGACAAGAAGTTTACCTACCTGCTGGACGATGCCGGCAAATGGAGCGTGCGCAACGATGTGTTTTACAGGCAAGCCCGTAATAATCCGCCAATTGCCGTCTCGCCGCTTTCCGCCATCTCGAACAATGGAAAAACTATCGGGCCTGAATTGGGATTCGGTTACGTGATGGGGACGTTCCACGACGAGCCGGTGTTGCTGCTCAAGACGGCGGAAGGCAATCGCTCGCTGGACTTTGATTTCCGCCCGCCCTCGAGCGGCAAGACTAATCGTGAGGGAGCCGATCAGTGGGAAGGTCTGGAATACCGCCTGATGATCGAAGGGGTTCACAAGTCCCTCGAGCAAATTGACAAAATCGTGCCCGGCTACCAAGGCCAGGGCTACGAGATTGCCGGCTTTGGTTGGTTCCAAGGCCACAAGGACAGGGGCTCGACCAAAGAAGCATACGAGAAACACCTCGTCAACCTGATCAACGACCTGCGCAAGGAGTTCAATACGCCGAAGATGCCGGCCGTGGTGGCCACAGTCGGGTTTGGGGGTTACGGAATTGTGGAGGGCCCTTGGAAGGGAGTCTGGGAAGCGCAACTGGCGGTGGGCGATCCCAAGCAGCATCCGGAGTTTGCCGGCGCGGTGGCCTCGGTGGACACCCGTGATTTCTGGCGCGAGGTGGAGGAATCGCCGGTGTCGCAGGATTATCACTACAACCGCAATGCCGAGACCTACCTGCTGGTGGGGGAAGCCATGGGACGCGCCATGGTGGGACTGCAAGGCGGCGAGGCGAAGCCGATTCCGCTCTCCGACCGCAAGCAGAAGGCGGCCGCCATGGCCGCAGCGCGGAAGGCCGAGCCGACCGACGCGGAAAAGGCGGCTTACATGGCCGCCCTCAAGCCCATGCTCCTGAATGGCGTTTTGGCCGACTTCATGGCCAACCCGGCGAACAGGACGGCGGTCGAAGCGGCCGCCAGGTTTGACAAGCCGGCGCGGGATTCGCAGTTCGTGAGAGATACGTTGGACAACCTGGTCGCCATTTATGACGCGGCGGGCATTCACGACTATGACTGGAAGTCCTTCGGTCCGGATCTGAACAACAGCGCCTGGAGCTATTTCAGCTTTGATCCGCCGGAGACCTTGGACAAGACGAAAGAGCCCCGGTATCGCAAAGTGACCTATCCCGCCGGCATGGAAAACTGGTTCGCGCCTGATTTTGACGCTGCCAAAGCCGGCTGGAAGCAGGGGCAGCCCCCATTCGGGCAACTCGCCGGCAAGTTGGCGCCGCTGAGTGACGGGTGCAACAGCCCATGGTGCCTGTGCAGTGTGACCCCGCGGACCTTGTGGGAGAAAGAAGTGCTGATGATCCGCGGCGCCTTCGACATTCCCCCGTTCAAGGACGGCTACCGTTACCGCGTCATAGTGGGCGGCAGCAACCATGTCATGAGCGGCGAAGGCTATGCCATCTACGCCAATGGCAAGCTGCTGGCCGAGTCACAAAGCGGCGTGCCCAACCGCGCAGGCGGCCAGCCGCGTGGCGGCCACGTATATGCCGATCTTCGCAATGAATTCAAGGGTGGCAAGGTAACCCTTGCAGCCACCAGTTTCCTGCAATGCAGCAAGAAGGGCGCGGAAATCCCGCCCCGCGGGCATCTCACGCTGTGGATTGAGGAGCAGAAGCTCCCACCGCTCGGCGAGTGAAACCCGGAACGCGTAACGACGGATGGCGAATTAGGGGACAACTACCTTATTTATTGACATCGCGAGACGATTTTGATATACTTTAGCCATGCCGAGAAGCGCCAGGTTGGTTATACCGAATTTGCCTTATCACATCACGCAGCGCGGGAACAACCGCGCCCGGGTATTCCGCAATAATACGGACCGCAAGCTCTACCTGGAACTGCTCAAGAAATACTTCGCCGAGAATGACCTGATTCTGCTGGGTTATTGCCTGATGCCCGACCATGTGCATTTGGTCGCCGTTCCTCACGCGGCCGATTCGCTGGCGCGGGGGGTGGGGATAGCGCACTCGCGTTACAGCCAGTCATTCAACGCGCGCCACGGCAACTGCGGGCATCTCTGGCAGGGCAGGTTTGATGCCTGCGCCCTGGACAAAGCGCACCTTACCGCGGCGATGGCTTATATTGAACGCAATCCCGTGCGCGCCGGCCTGGTAAAATATGCCTGGCAATATCCCTGGTCGAGCGCCGCCGCGCACTTGGGCAAACCCGATGTCAGCGGCTTTCTTTCCCTGAAACAGTGGCAGAAACACTGGCCCGCGTCGGACTGGCGCAAGCTGCTCTGCCGGCGGGAAGATGCGGGGCAAATGCAGGCCCTGCGGCTGCAAACGCGCACCGGCCGGCCCTTGGGAGACGCCGCCTTTATCAGCCGGCTGGAGGCCCTTTTGGGAAGAACCCTCCGTCCGAAAAAAGCCGGCCGGCCAAGAAAGAAACCTTTGGCAAAAGCTGGGAGAAAATAGGGTTTCTGTCCCCTAATTATATTAATTATATAGGGTAAGGCAGGGGTAATATGCGCAAAAGATTGCTCATTGGCGTGGCTTTGCTGGTAGTTCTCCTGGGTATTGCGGTCTTCATGTGGTACCGCTTTTTCCCCGGTCAACAACATGCCGCCCGAAGGCCGCAGCCCCATGCGCGGCAGGCGCAAGCCATTATTAACGAAGCGGTCCAAATTCTTCCCTCTTATCGCGCGAAGTCGGTTTATGAAGAGCCGCTTGCCAGGCTGGTAATGGCGCAAGCCATATTAGACCAGACGAAAGCGGCCGCCCTTGCGCAAACTTATGGATTTAATATTGACGAGCTTGCGAATGAGCTCGCTCCCTATGATCCTGAGGCGGCCTGGGAGTTGGCGCTTTTCAATTATCAAAAAAATCAGCAGCCCTATGGGAGGTATAGGTCCCCCTATCGGCTTTCTTCAATCATATCGAGCGCGGCGGAAAGACATCCGCAGTGGGCGCTGAATGCCGCGGAACAGCTCGTGTCTATGGACCGTCAGGAGCACCTGGCTTACGCCCGGACGTTGCTCTTTAAGGCCGATTTTTCCGGCGCATCAAGTGAAATGAAGGTAATGCAGCACGCAAATGCTCGCGAAATATATAACGAGGCTTTGAGAAATTCGCTGGAAGCTCTGGCAAAATACGACCCTCAGACTGCGCTAAGGATCGCTCGCGAAACCAAAGATGACAACTCCGAGCCGGCGATCATTACCGAATGGGCAAGAAAGGATATGGATGCCGCGCTGCAGTCAGCCCGAAGTTCGCCGAATGTCGGCAATCGTGCGGGAACGTTGACCAATATCGCCGCGCTGTGCATTCCCAAAGATTTAACGAAGGCAAAGCAATTGATCGAGGAAGCCTACAAATTGGCGCAAACGTTAAAGGCCAAAGACGAGCGCGATTACGCCCTGGCCAAGCTTGCCGCATTGATGCTGGTTACCGATCCCAAGAGAGCCGTGCAGGTGGCGAACAGGGTGAAGAAATGGGATGATTGCAGCGGCTTTTCTGAGGAAATTGATGTTGTCTTGCGAACCATGGATCCTGATGCTCTCCTCGCCGCCGCGCAGAAAGTCAAAGCCGGTCATTGGCAGAGCGAGATTCAGTATCAGGCGGTTCGGCAGATTGCCGGGAAGGAACCGGAGCGGGCAATTAAAATTGCGAAAAAGATAAAATATCAGTGCCTTCCGTCTAAATCTTATAAGATCATCGCGCTCCGTGTGGCCTCCCACGATTTCGAAAAAGCGCAACGCATCAACAAAGCAGCAACCTATAGCTGCTGCAAACTCGACGAATTTGCCGACATCTTCCACAACTATGCGAAGACAAATCCCGAGCGTTCATGGGCAGTTGCGGAAGAGACGAAAGATCCCCAAAAACAGGATGCGCGGCTGGCCGTGATCGCGGGTGTACTGGCGCGGAAAGATACCAACCAGGCTCTGCGTATCGCGCGTCAGATTGGAGACAGTAAAAAGCGCGCCGAAGCGCTTGGCAGCATTGCCTTCGAGTTAATCACACCCGACTTCCCGGAAGACGAGCCGGGAGATGTATAACTGCTGATTTGTGCGCATAAGCAGGCGCGCCTTCAAGGCGTTTTGTTTGCGATCTTTTGCAAATCCGCCAACTGAAAATCCACCTGCTTTTCGCCCCGGGCGCCGATGATGCGCAGGCTCATGACTTTGGCGGTCGAATCTATCAGCGCGCGATGGTCTTCCGTTCCCCAGAGCGAAAAGGCTGCATCATATTTCGCCACGAAATCCGTGCGCGTCTTGCTGGTCAGCACCGGGATGCTGACATAAAAGCTGCCGAGGTGCGGATAGACGGTTACTGACACCGGCGAGCCGACGCGCTTGGTGCGCGCTTCCAGCTTGCGCTTCGCATCGGGATCCATGGGCTGATAAAAATGCCCCTTGCCGTCCGAGAGCACAAAGCTGATGCTCTGCAGCGCCGTCTTGTCGCCCGATTTAAGCGCGTAAGGCCACAGCCAATTGCTGCTGCCTTTGCTCTTCAGCCAAACCTGGAAGCAAATCATGTCTTTGCCGCCGGCCAGGGCGTCCTCCACGGCTTTGCGCTTTTCCACCTCCGACTTGTGCAGCCTGACCGCCTCGTAGGCCGCCTCAGCAATCAGCGCCGCCGGCGCCATCACCACCACTTTGCCCATGCCGTCCGGCGCCGGCAAGGACCACTTATCCAATAATTCTTCCACCGTCTTGCCCGCCCGCCGCGCGGCTTCGCCCAGCCGCACCGCCGCCTCCACCTCCCCGGCCGACGGCGTGAAGAGCGGATGAAGCTCACTCGCAGGCGCTGGTCCCATGCCGCCGGTCGCCTCCGGTGCACACCGCGCCGCCTGCGAAGCCAGCGCTAATACTAAAACCACCATAAACCACAAATGTCGCATTTCCTACCCCTCCAATCTTCCATTAATTTCCGCTTGAAGCCAAAATATCCTGCAAAATTTCCGTTCAATACATAAAAACACGCGTAACAGTTCAGGATTCATGAGAAAGAATATCAAGAATTATTCGCGCTATATGGAGTGCGGTGGTCATCGGTTTCGGCGCGAAAGCGCTGAAACCGTGGAACCGCTTTCAGGGGAGCATAAGTTAAAAGAAAAAGCGGCGGCAAAATCCTCCTCACTTCGTTCAGATGATTTGTGACCGCCGCACTCCATAAAATTGCCCTTTTCTGGGACCACTTCAAAATGGCCGTTTCTCAACAACTACGAACTATTACAAACACGCGTTCCCGCCACCGACCCCCGACCACCGACAAATTTTCCCTAACATGGAACCTAATTTGCCCTCCTTCGTCTTAAATATCTGGAGGTGAGTGATCGGCTTCTCAAACTTCTCGGACCGGCTCCGGAGAACCTTCACCTTTCGGGGGATCCGGAGCCGGATAATTCTAACGATACGGATTTTAGGGGTCTATCTGAAATGGAATTACGCTCAAATGACAAGATGTTCCCTTCCAAGAAGGCGGCGAAAGTTCTCTCCCGCGCTTGTGAAGAAGTGGAAGAGATTATCCGCAGAAAGCAATTCGCCGCCGGCTTGTTACCGGCCTATAAATGCAAGTTGGATTGCATGCATTGCGATTTGGAGGAGCAGTAAAACCAAGATTAAATCTCCCAATAATTGGCTCAATCTGAGACAGGAACTAAACCGCGGCCAGGCGAATGATTGCTTGCGATAAGACATTCCGGCCGCGGCATTTAAACATTTATGCCTTTATTTGAAAATAAATGCGTAAATGTTTAGCGTTGAACGTAAAGCGTTGAGCGGGATATGCAAGGATAATACGAGAACTCTATTTTTCCTCCAAAGGAAGGGGCAATGAATAGAAAAATAATTCTTGGAACAAGTGCGTTCGCCCTTCTGTTTTTCGTCTATTGCATGCCGCTTGGCTTTAGCGCCCCCAATCCATCTCCCACTCCCCAGGAATTGCAGTTAAATGCGCTTATTGCTCAAGCCGTCGAAAACAATCCGCAGCTGCGCGCCCTGCGCAAAGATATTGAGGCGAAAAAAGCCGTCATTCCTCAGGCCAAGGCCTTGATGGACCCCATGCTGGAACTAAAGCTGCAGAATCTTCCCGCCGATAGTCTCTCGCTGAATCAAGACTCCATGAGCGGCGTTGAAATCATGCTCAGCCAGGCTGTGCCTTTCCCCGGCAAACGCAACCTGCGAGGTCAGATCGCCACGGCCGAAGCCGCCATGACCTCCGAAGAATATCAAGACATGCTCCTGGAAATCGTGGGAAGCGTTAAACGCTATTATTACGACCTTTGGGAAGCCGACCGAGCCTTAGAGACAATTCAATTGACGCACAAGAGCCTGCAAGACACCATCAAGATCGCCGAGACGCGCTATTCGGTCGGTTTGGGGCTCCAGCAGGACGTCCTGCGGGCCCAGCTTGAACTCTCCAAGCTGCTGGATGACGAGCTTATGTGGAAACGGACGCGTTCCGGTGCGCTCGCCGGCCTCAACGAGACGCTGGGTCAGCCTGCACAATCGCCTCTGGACGCACCCGGCAAAGTGGAAAAAGCGCCCATGCCCTTCAATCTCACAGAATGGCAGGAAAAAGCCTTGGCCTCCCAGCCGCGCCTGCGCCAGGCGCAAGCTGCCGTCAATCGCGCGAAGGCAACAGAAGCCTTTGCCGTCAAGGATTTGAAGCCGGATTTCACATTCGGCCTGGGATATATGTTCCGCTCCACTGAGCCGCTGTCTCCCGGCATGGAACCCAATATGATCACTGCCACGGTCGGGATGAATCTGCCCATCTATGCCAAAAGTAAACAGCGAAAACGCATTGAAGAGACCCGCAGCGACCTTGAGGCCGCGCGCGCCCGACAAGATGCCGCGCGCCTGCAGATTCAATCCAAACTGGCGGATCTATTTTCCGAAGCGGAACGCGACGGCAAGCAGGTGGACCTCTATCGCAAAGGCATCATTCCCCAGGCGGAACTGGCCTTTGAATCCGCCCGCAGCGGCTATCAGGTCGGCAAACTGGATTTTCTCAGCCTGCTGGATGCTCAGACAAAGCTGTATGATTACCAACTGGCCTATTACCAGTCCCTGGCGGCCTATCAAAGGACCTTGGCTGAAATTGAGAGAACGGCGGGAGTGGCGTTGAGCGTTGAACGTTAAGCGTTGAGCGTAAACGCAATAATGGAGTAAATGATGGAAACACATAAGAGGATCTTATTCAATCGGTCATGGAGCCGATTACTAATAATTGCCGCAGTATTAGCGGTTGCCGCAATCTCGCTTTTTGCCGGTTGCAGCCGCCCCCAACCAATTAAAAAAGTCGCGGCAACCCAGTCAGCAAAGGTTATGTATCAGTGCCCCATGCACCCGCAAATCATCCGCGATCATCCCGGCACTTGCCCCATCTGCGGCATGGAACTGGTGCCGATGAAACCGAAGCCGAAGGAAGAGAAGGAGAGCATACCCGGCACGAAGGGCGTGAAAGGCACGGAAATGCCCTCCGCGGTTCCCGGCCATGCCGAGGTCTCGCTGGCTGCTGAAAAAATACAAATGATTGGTGTGCGCACCGGCAAGGTAACAATGCAGACCATCCAAAAGGATATCCGAACCGTGGGCCTGGTGCGCTCGGCCGAAACCGCCGTGAAAAGCGTCAATGCTAAGATCGAGGGCTGGGTGGAGCAATTGCTGGTTGATTATGAAGGCCAATCTGTTCGCAAAGGCCAGCCGCTGCTCACCATTTACAGCCCGGACCTGGTCAGCACCCAGCAGGAATACCTGCTGGCGCTGCGCTCCCGCAAGCAATTAAGCGACAGTCCTTTCCCCGAAATCGCCCAGGGCAGCCGGGATTTGGTGGAGGCCACGCGCCAGCGCCTCCTGCTTTGGGATATTCCCGCGCGGGACATTGCCAAAATAGAAAAGACCGGCAAGCCGATAAAGGCGCTTACTCTTTATGCTCCCGCCGGCGGTGTAGTTACAAAAAAACTCGTCTTCGCCGGCGCGAAGGTTATGCCCGGCGCCCCCCTGTATGAACTCTCCGATCTCTCCCGCATCTGGTTGGAGGCGGATATTTATGAGACCGACATCCCTGATGTCAAGGTCGGCCAATCCGCTATTATTACCCTGGACTCCTTCCCTGCGCGGCAATGGCCGGGCAAAGTAGTCTTCATCAATCCTGTATTGGAGACTCAGACGCGCACGGTCAAGGCGCGCCTCGAATTATCTAATCCCGGAATGTTATTAAAGCCGGGCATGTATGGAAATGTCTCTTTGAAGATTCCGAAAGGGCGCGGACTCATCGTGCCATTTGACGCGGTCATGGACAGCGGAGAGCGCAAATTCGTCTTCATCGCCCTCGGCGAGGGCCGCTTCGAGCCGCGCGCGGTGGAACTTGGCGACAAAGTCAACAATAATTTCTATATCGTAACGCGGGGCTTGCAGGAAGGCGAGGAGGTCGTTACCAGCGGCAACTTCCTGATAGATTCCGAAAGCCGCCTGCAGGCCACCGCACAAGGAACTATGGCCGGAATGCCGGGCATGGAAAGCACGTCAAAGAAAGAGAGCAAACCAGGCGGCGCCGCTTCTTCCATGCCGAATATGCCGGGCATGTAGCCCCAGCGACAGAAAAGTAGGATTACTGTGGGGGCGGGGTTCGTGAACCCCGCCGGCGGGCTTTGTAAAGCCCGCCCCAACAGCTTTCGCTTCTGTTTCGTGAATTATTAGGATTAGAGGAACTATCCTTGATCGAAAAAATTATTGATTTTTCAGCGCGCAATGTGTTTATAGTTTTCCTCCTGGTAGCCTTCTTATTTATCGGAGGCATCTGGTCAATCTACAACATCCCGCTGGATGCCATCCCCGACCTGACCGATACCCAGGTCATCATCTACACCGAATGGATGGGCCGCAGCCCCAATCTCGTTGAAGATCAAATTACTTATCCCATCGCCACCGCGCTGCTTTCCGCGCCGCATGTGAATGTTGTGCGCGGCCAGTCCATGTTCTCCATGTCCTTCATTTACGTCATCTTCGATGAAGGCACCGACCTTTATTGGGCGCGCAGCCGCGTGCTGGAATATCTGCAGACTATTCGAGACCGCCTGCCGCCCGGCGTAAGTCCCCAATTGGGCCCCGATGCCACCGGCCTGGGCTGGGTCTATGAATACGCCCTCGTGGACCGCACCGGCAAGCACGACCTCCAGCAGCTTCGCTCTTTCCAGGACTGGAATTTGCGCTACCGGCTGGCGAGCGTCCCCGGCGTCGCCGAGGTCGCCAGTGTCGGCGGCTTTGAAAAGCAATATCAGATAGACTTGGATCCCGACAAGCTTTCCGCCTATAACATCTCCATCATGCAGCTTATGCAGGCGATTCCGCGCAGCAACGAGGAAGTGGGCGCGCGGGTGATTGAATTGGCGGAAACCGAGCATCGCATCCGCGGCCGCGGCTATATCGAGTCGGTCGCAGATTTGGAGATGATCCCGGTTGGCACTAATGGCCGCGGCACGCCGATTCTTCTGAGGGATGTCGCCCGCGTCCACTTAGGCCCGAATTTACGCCTCGGCGCGGCCGAATTGAATGGGGAGGGGGAGGCCGTCGGCGGCATTGTGGTGATGCGCATCGGCGAAAACGCTCTCAATGTTATCGAGCGCGTCAAGGCAAAGATCAAGGAAGTTGAAGGCTCGCTTCCCGAAGGCGTTAAAATCGTTCCTGTTTACGACCGTTCCGATCTTATTCTGCGTTCCATCGCCACGCTCAGGCGCACGCTCATCGAAGAAGGCATTATCGTCGCGCTGGTCATCATCATTTTCCTGCTTCATGTTCCCAGCGCGCTGCGCGCCATCATCACCCTTCCCATCGCCGTCGCCATCGCCTTTATTCCCATGTATTTCATGGGCATCACCGCCAACATCATGTCCCTGGGCGGCATCGCCATCGCCGTCGGCGCCATGGTGGATGAAGCCGTGGTGATGATCGAGAATGTCCATAAGAAATTGGAGTATCTGCCCCCGGGCGCGTCTAAATTAGAGCGCAAAGAAGTCGTCATTCAAGCCTGTAAAGAAGTCGGCCGGCCGCTTTTCTTCGCGCTGCTGGTAATCACGGTCTCCTTCCTGCCCGTTTTCACATTAGAGGCCCAGGAAGGCCGGCTCTTCAAACCGCTCGCCTTTACCAAGACTTTCTCCATGGCCGGCGCGGCACTGCTCTCCATTACACTTGCTCCCGCGCTGATGGTCTTGCTGATGCGCGGTCGTATCATTCCCGAATCCCACCATCTCATCAGCCGTTTTTTGCAGCGCATCTACTATCCCTGGATGAATGCGCTCATGCGGCGGCGGTTGCTGTCAATCCTCATCGCATTTATTGCTGTTGTTTCCAGCATTCCCATCTTTCTCCATTTAGGCTCGGAATTTATGCCTCCGCTCAATGAAGGCTCAATCCTTTATATGCCCACTACTCTCCCGGGAGTCTCTATTGCCGACGCCACGCAATCGCTCCAGATGCAGGACCGCATCTTTCGCCAATTTCCCGAAGTCGCCTCCATCTTTGGGAAGATAGGCCGGGCCAACACTTCCACCGATCCCGCGCCTCTGGACATGGCGGAAACTACCGTGATGCTCAAGCCGGAAAGCGAATGGCGCAAGGTCAATGGGCGCACCATCACCTGGGAAGAACTGAAAGACAAGATGAATGAAGCCATGCAAATTCCCGGCTGGTCGAATGCCTGGACTATGCCCATCAAAGCCCGCATTGATATGCTCACCACCGGCATCCGCACTCCCGTCGGCATCAAAATCCTCGGCTCTGATTTGAATGAGATTGAAAAGATCGGCGCGCAATTGGAGCCGATCCTCAAAAGCGTCAAGGGCACGCGCAGCGTCTTTGCCGAGCGCGTAACCGGCGGCTATTACATTGACATAATTCCCCGCCGCGAGGCCCTCGCTCGCTACGGCCTGACCGTCGGCGATCTCTTCGATGTTGTTCAAGTTGCGGTCGGCGGCATGACGGTGGATAATACCATCGAAGGCCGCGAGCGCTATACCATCAATATGCGCTATATGAGAGATTTCCGTTCTGATATCGCCAGTTTGAACCGCGTCCTCGTGCCCCTGCCCATGTCGAACAATGCCGGCACTGGCAGTCCTTCCATGGCCGACGCAGTTCCTCTGAACTCTCAACTCTCAACTGACAACTCCCTGCGCTCCGCGCAGGTCCCCCTCACCCAACTCGCCGATATTCGCATGGTCACCGGCCCTTCCATGATTAAAGATGAAGGCGCCTCCCTTACCGGCTGGGTCTATATTGATATAGCTGACAGAGATATCGGCGGCTATGTGGATGATGCTAAGCAGACCGTCGGAAGCCAACTGAAATTGCCGGAAGGTTACACCCTCGTTTGGACGGGCCAATATGAGTCCATGCAGCGTGTGACGAAGCGCCTTTGGATAGTCGGCCCGATAACTCTTGCCATCATCATCGTCATGATCTTTATGAACTTCGGCTCCATCGGAGAAACCATCATTGTCCTGCTATCCCTGCCTTTCGCCCTCACCGGCAGCTTCTGGCTGATGCATATTTTGACCTGGATGCATCCGGAAAACCCCTTCAATCTGAGCATCGCTGTCTGGGTGGGCGTCATCGCTCTCGCCGGCGTGGCCGCGGAGACCGGCGTCATCATGATCGTCTATCTCGACGAGGCCTTCCACATGTTCCAGAAAATGGGACGCATGCGCCACCAATACGATTTGCTCGCTGCCATCACCTACGGCGCGGTGCAGCGCATCCGCCCCAAACTCATGACGGTTATGTGCATCCTCATGGGCTTGATTCCATTGCTGTGGGCCCATGGCGCCGGCGCGGATGTCATGCGCCGCATCGCCGTGCCCATGATCGGCGGCGTCATTACTTCGAGTATCCTCACTCTCGAAATCGTGCCCGCCATTTATTCCATCTGGCGGGGCCGCCAGGTGCGAAAGGTAAAGCTCCGCCCCCGCAAACCCGGCGAATCCGCCACTTATTCCTGCCCCTTCCATCCAGAAGAAAAGGACTCCCACCACCGCCAATGTGGCCATTGCGGTATGTATCTGCAGGAAGAAGTAGAGGGCAGGATAATCTAGAGCATCCCGAAATATTCAAACTTCCTTAACCGCAAAGTCGCGATGAGCGCGAAGAAAATTCGCAAAGGATTCCTTTGAGAGGGATTCTGCCCCATAGATGAGAATAAGTTAAAGTGGAAAGTCATAAAACAAGTGTGAAGTGCAACACCAGGCCTAACTCTATGCGAAAACTGATACTTGTCAGACACTCACTGCCGGAAATTGTCCCAAATGTAACTTATGACAAGTGGCAGCTTTCGAGGGAAGGGCGACGCCGCTGTAAATTGCTTGCCAAGAGCCTTGCTGACTATCAGCCAATGTCCATCTCTACCAGCACCGAGCGTAAAGCCGTTGAAACAGCAGAAATTATCGCTAATCATCTCGGACTCAGTTTCGAGCAAGCGCCGAATCTGCATGAAAACGACAGAACCGATCTTGGAATGCTCAATTCTGCTGAGATAGATAATCTATTCAAATCATTCTTCAGTCGGACTGATGAATATATCATGGGTCGAGAAACTGCCGATCAGGCGCGTTCTCGTTTCATAAGCGCAGTTGAGGAGGTCGTTAGCAGAAAGCCTGATGGGAATGTCGCAATCGTCGCTCATGGGACAGTGATCACATTATTCACATCTCATTTTTCGGAAGTTGATGCTTTTACATTTTGGAAAGAACTTGGGATTCCCTCAGTCGTTATTTTTTCTATTGCCGATTACCGCCTGCTTAAGGTTAGTGGTCAGAATTGAGTGCTGACAGTTTAGCCGCATCATTCACAAGACATTAATCAAGTGGGGGCGGGCTTTGCTACTCTGCGAAGTAGCGATGCTTCTTCGCTACGAAGCACGAGCTGTAAAGCCCGCCGGAGGTAAGCAATAAGGCTTCTCAAGCGGGGTTTGCAGAACCCCGCTCCCACAAAACACTCTGTAGATATTTTAATCTCATCGTGAATAAAGCAGGTTAAAGTATTGGCCGCCGAGTCTCGGCGAAATCGAAATTCTAGGCGCGGCGCACCACCATAAAAAAGCCCGTGAAGCTGTAGCGCCGTCGAAGCGCGTTTTTATCAAGGACCAGCCGGCCGGAAACCGGATCGCCCACTATATAGCGTTGCCCGGCCTTGTCTTTGCCTAAAATCGCAATAAAATGCCCCGAACCAGTTCCCCCGGCGCCGGTTCCCGCAATAGCCGGATAGGGCAGTTCATCTGACTGCCGCGGCGCGATCAGATAATTCACAATCAGCCCGCGTCTGAGCATTGCGCGCGCCATATACCAATTCTCTGTGCCGGTCCCGCAGGAATAGCACTCCTTGGCCAGTTGCTCCTCCGTAACCTGCCATCCATACTGCCGCAATATCGTTGCCGTGCTTGCGGGCCCGCAAGTGGAAGGAGTTGTTTGAATGCAGATGCCGTCTGACCAGCGATCCTGCAAAGGCAGGGAAAGAGGCAAGAGCACCGGTTTGACATAGGGAATGATTAGAATCAGCACGCATAACAGCGCCAAAATGACTGACAGGAAAGCTCCCAGCGCGCTCATCTGCCGCTTGCAGAAATATTGCCCTGATACCTGCGTAATCATGCCGGCTGACAAGCCTATTCCAGCCGCAGGCAGTTCCGTGAATCGAGCCGACCTGAATGCATAGAACCAGGCGGCATTATCCAGCCAATGATAATAATAAGTTGCCAGCAACAGGGCCGGGGCGGCCGCCGCCATAGTCAAACCAATCCCAACGATGCGGTACCGATAAATTCGATTCACCAACCAGTCTTTTTTGCCAGCCCAATAAAGCAAAATCGCCATTGCCGCGGTTGGCATAATCATCCAGTTAATATTGATCATGGGTAATTTTCTCAGCGCATTCCACTATTGCCGGGGCGTGTGAATCTGCATTTTATTGCTTCGCCGATGCTTCCATGCCTCTCAGCAATTCCGCATTATCCACCCACATGACGAAATAGGGACGCTCCGCGCCGCGCTTTTTCATGATGATAAGAAAGGGGCGGTCAAAAACATAATATTTTGCCATGGGCGCCATATACTGCTTAGCCTCGGATTTGAGTTCTGCGCCGTTGCGGTCGAGTCGAAATAGTATATCTTGCTGTGCGATGTCCATTCGCTGGCCCTTCAGCGCGGCATTGCTGAAATTCCGCCTCTCCAACTCGGCAAAATGATGCGAGATGTTATAGAAAACATCGGGGACGAGCAGTACATCATTTACTCCCATTGGTGACGCGCCTCCTTTGAACGATCTTATCTTTGCATCAAATGAAGAAAGTGTAGCTTTCAAAGTTTTTTGGGGCTTCACCCTGGCAAGGACGACTTGGCTAGGGCCGGAAGTTTGATCGAGATCGAGAACGCATTCATCTAACTTTAATGTGCCGTTTGCGAAGTCCGATTTATCCCAAGCATAATAAAGGATAGCCGCCTGTTCGCGAAGTTTGCGGTAGGCATAATCATCCTCCGGGCGAAGGCCGAATGAGCACACATTCGCCTTCTCACCATTGCCGGCAGTGAATTCCAATGGCTTTTTATTTTGGAAATAGGGCAGTCGGAATCCTACATTCGCTTCCAGATAACCATAGGCGACAAAAGAACCCGGAATCATGCCCGGAAAGGTTGGCAGCTCTTTGGCGGGGAATTGCTGTTTCAAATCCTTGTGAATCTGCGCTATGATTCCCTTGTCTTCCCAGCCCGCCGCGGTATAGAGACTGCCCGGCGGGGCATCCGGCTTCGGATCGTTGGCCTGGTTCAGCAACTGAACCACATTCCCCCCGCCCTCCAGCGAAACCGGCTCTTTCGCCAGGTCGTTCTGCAGGGCCTTCCAGGCCGCCTGAAAAGAACTGCACCAAATCACATTCTTTCCCGCCTCCATCGGCTCGTCAAGTGTGGCCACCACCTGCGTCTGCTTCAGCCTGGAGGAATCGCCCTTGATGCTCGGACTCGAAAAACTCGGCCCCGCCTGCCGCGCCCCGAACCTGTGGACTAAATAAACGCCCACCACCGCGACCACCACCAACGCGGCAACTATTAAGATTCGCTTTTTCATTTTCCCCTCACGTTCCTCCGCGGTTTCATTTCTTAGCTATATACCGCACTCCCTTAATATCCTTGAAATCCGCGTCCTGCGTCCACAAGGTCGCATTATAAGCCTTTGCCGTGGTCAGAACTATGCTGTCGGCCATGGGCAATTTCATTTCTAAGGAGGTTTTCGCCGCGCCTAAGGCCAGAGCTGAATCCAGATCCACGATACGTCCTTGCAGCATTATCGCGATGGCTTGCAACGCGGCCTCTTCACCGCGTTGCTGATGAACGCGCTTGAAGACTTCATACAAGGTGATGCTGGGAACGACCAGTTCCGTGGTCTTTTCAATCGCCGCCGCGAAGAATTCCGCATTTGGCCCGTCCGCAAAGTATTCCAGCCAGCCCGATGAATCTACGACATTCATACCCGGTCCCTCTCGCGAGGAACGGTCGTGTTGATCCCTTTTAGGAATCCCCGCATCTTCTTAATGGGCTTAACAGGTACCAGCTCGATGCAATTGTCGTATTGAATGACCTGGATTCTTTGCCCCGCCTTAATGCCCATGGACTCCCGCACCGCGCGCGGAATGACCACCTGAAACTTGGGCGAAACTTTAACCGTCTCCATGACGCCTCCTATCGATCAACATATCGTAATACGCAACAATATTATACCGCATTTTGCGCTCTTGCACAGATGCCCGTCCCTGCATGAAAATCAAAGAGCAAAGATTCAGGCATTCTACCTCCCAATTTCCTTTGCGTCCCCTTTGCGAACTTTGCGTCCCGCCCAGGCGGGTAAACTTTGCGGTGATATGTGCTGAAAACCAAGAAGGAGTTTGCCAACAAAGGCAGAAAACAAGTTACACTGGAGATTGTCTAAGCAGCTATAGCTGTCCCGGAATTCGCAGTTCACGTCACGCAAAAGGAGAAGAAACATATGCGACCCATCATCTCAGTAGTGGTAGTACTCTTGGTTTTGGCCGCGCTGGCGCCGCTTTCCGCCGCGCCCTCATTCCGCGGCTACACCGGCCTGGTCAATATCCCCACGGCCGACACCCTTAGCCTGGGCGAATTCAACGCCGCCGCCTTCACCGTCAATACCGAGGCCCGCTATACCGTCCTCGCGGGCAATTTCGGCGTCCTGCCCGGTCTCGAAGCCGGCCTGGCAAATTTCGATGTCGAGCACGCCGGCTCAAAAACCGCGCTGAATCTCAAGTATTGCTTCCGCGGCGAAAGTATGACTTTTCCTCAAATTGCCATTGGCATTGCAGACGCGGCGGATGAGATTGACCAGACGCCCTATTTGGTCGTCAGCAAATCCCTCACCCCGTTTGCCACCAGGGAGATCGTCAATTTCAAAGCCCACGCGGGCATCGGCGGCGGCCTGTTGAGCGGGCTCTTCGTGGGCGCTTCCGCGGAAGTCGCCAAAAAGACCACCCTCATGCTGGAGCACGACACCGACGACCTCAACCTCGGCGTCAACTATTCCTTCAGCCCGGAATTGACGCTCCACGCCGGCGCGCTCAACGGCCTAAGCGATTTGGGAATGGGCATTAGTTTCAGTAAGAAGTTGTAGGAAAACATTAACCGCAAAGAGCAAAGTCCGCAAAGCCGGCGCAAAGGAATAGGGAAAGGGAGCAGGCCTTAATGAATTCCTTTGCGTGGACTTTGCTCTTGGCTAGGCCTCTTCGAGGCCGCTGGCTAAGCCTGCCATTGGCAGGCCGCCATCCCGGCCAAAGGCTTAGGGACATCCCGGCCCCTATGGGGCTTAGGGACTCTGCGCCCCGCCCAGGCGGGTAAACTTTGCGGTTAATCCCCCCCTCATCCTGCTGCGATTTCGGCAAAGGCCGGCAGTTCCAGCGGCACGGCGGGGGGAATATATGCGGGCGGCGCAAATGCATCAAAAGAAGCAAATGGATATCGCCATCATTCGCGGCGCGAGCGGAGATGAAGTTACGGCCTCTTCAATTGCGCGTGAGGCGGCGGAATGGCTGATTCAAAGCGGCAAAGCATTGTGGGAACCAAGGGATATTGCCCCGGAATTCTTCCTGCCCCACATTGATGCCGGCGAGCTATATTTGGCGAGCATACAAGGCAAGCCGGTCGGCATGATGATACTGCAATCGGAGGACACGCTCGTTTGGCCTGATGTGCCGGCCGGCACATCAGCCTTTCTTCATAGGCTTGCCGTTCGGCGTTCCGCGGCCGGCAAAGGCGTGTCCATGGCGCTTATTAATCACGCGAAAGCAGTCGCAATAGATGCGGGCAGGAAATATTTGCGTCTTGATTGCGTAACTCGTCCGCGCTTGTGCGCTTTCTACGAATCCGCAGGCTTCATCCGCCAGGGCATCAAGCAGATAAGGATTGATGCTCGCGTCTTTCAAATCGCGCGCTATGAGATGCGGCTGGAGAATCTGGATGAAGCTCGGGAGTGATGCTACTTTGCCACTACTCCCGCCCGTTCTTGTTCATGAGCCAGCGCACTTTGATGCCGGAAAGGATTGATACGGCATGACCGGATTAATCTTCAAGCCCAACCTTTTGCTTGCATTAATCGAGCCAAACTAATCCACCCATCCCACCAGTTTGAGGCGGCCTTTGGCTAACTGACTTAATCGTCCGCTTTCAAGTTCATAAATCCAGAGCGTGAGTTGCTCCCGGTCTTTCCCCGCGCAGAAAGCAGCAAAACGATTGTCTCGCGAAAATAAAATTCCGGAATGATCATCATTATAGTTCATGGTCATAATAGACTTCTTTGCTTTGCGCTCCCATATCTCAATCTGGTCTCGCATTTTCCCACCTCGCTTGAAGTAAAGCGGCAAATCGCTACTAATTGGAATTAGCTTCTTGCCTTCCAGATCCACGATATATTCTTCATATGTGCAATGCAAGGAAGTATCCGGCAGGTAGTGAACTTTGCCTGTTGCCGGTTCCCTCCACAACCGTTGCCCGATTCCCATTGGATCCTGCACCGGCAGGCGCAGGACTTGCTTGCCGGATTCCACATCCACAACATAAAGCACCTGTTGCAGGTTTTTAACATTATCCAATCCCCACTTGTTCTTGTCCTTTTCCAAGTCCGTTTTGCTCTCGGTTGACTGATAAATGAGCCGCATATCATCCATCCAAGTGAGGGTATGCATGCCGCCCATGCTCGACAAACTGGAGTTCTCAGCTTTGACTCCAGAAGCGAGTAGCCTTGCCTTTCCATCGGGAAGGTCAAGAACATAAAGGTTTGAACCATGTCCGGGGATGGAGCTTTCGTTCTTAGGAATTGAAAAGAACGCACAGTGATGCAAATTTGGAGAGAAAGCAATCAACCATAAGCCCACAGATACTGAATAAATCTCCACAACATCTGATACTAACATGAGTGGCTGCTCATCCCACCCGCGACCAAAGACATAACGTTGTAGTTCCGTGAAGCCCTCCGCTTTACTTTTATGGCGGAATACCGCGTATATATCATTTGCGAAAATAACTTGCTCCTCCTTGGGTGAAAGATCAATGCTCTCCAAGCCGTTCTTCGATGGCTGGTAGAGGCGCGTGCCCTCGTAGCTCCTGAAGATGAAGCGATTTCCAGGGAGCTTGCCATCGATCCGGAATGAGAGCCCGCGGGCAGTCCAGATATCTTCAGCTTTCCATCCGCTCTCTCCCAGTTTGGACTGACACAGTGTAGACCTGAAACCTTCCTTCTCTCCACGTATCGTCTCATATAGCAAGCTCTCTCCTGCAAATGCAGGCGGAATCCAAAATCCACCTGACAATACCAAAGCCATTAAGCATTGCATCAATTGAAGTGACCTCACAGGTCTATACCTCCCTTCCCGCGTATTCGATAGATTGCAGCCAAGTCTTTGGCTATCTCTAAGGACTTGTTTAAGGGCTTTGACTAGTGTATGGCTGAAAAAGTTCCAACTCTTTGCTGTTTGAGGGGAGGAGAAATGAGAGGGAAGATGGTTCCAGATTGAGTCGCATAATCCAGCTATCCGAAGATGATCCACACTTTCCTTGATTTCCGCTTCACAACTATTGCCGCCACCTTGCGCTCATTTGCTTTAACGCCCAAAGGAACTTATTTGGCCGGCGCGCTCAACGGCCTCAGCGATTTGGGAATGGGCATCAGTTTCAGCAAAAAGTTGTAGGAAAACATTAACCGCAAAGAGCAAAGTCCGCAAAGTCGGCGCAAAGGGATTACAAAAGGAATCATGCCTCAATGAATTCCTTTGCGCCAACTTTGCTCTTGGCTAGGCCTCTTCGAGGCCGCTGGCTAAGCCTGCCATTGGCAGGCCGCCATCCCGGCCAAAGGCTTAGGGACATCCCGGCCCCTATGGGGCTTAGGGACTTTGCGCCCCGCCCAGGCGGGTAAACTTTGCGGTTAATCCCTCCCCGCTCATCCTGCCGCGATTTCGGCAAAGGCCGGCAGTTCCAGCGGCACGGCGGGGGGAATATATGCGGGCGGGGCGCTCTTTTCTTCTTTCGGCTCTTGCCACAATCCCTTGAAGGGCCCGTGGTTCACCAGCGCATCGGCCGCCTGGGGCGTAACGGACAGGGTTTCGCGATTGAAGGGCACCAGTTGCTCGAAGATCATGTGATAGAGCAACTTCTCAACGCCCTCGCGCTGGGCTTCGGTGAATTGCGGCTCGCGCAGGGCCTCGGCCAGCACCGCCGGATAGACCGCCGCGCTGGGCACATCATGGGTCAGACCTTTGCCGGCATAAAAGGCCTTTCCCGCCACCACCACCGGCTTGCCCATGGAGAGCATCTCCAGCCCGGCCTGCGAACAGAGCGTGATGCCCAATTCGCTTTCCCGCATCAGGGCATAAGTATTGAGCTGCTGCGAATGCACGATGGAGCAATTCGCCGGCGGCTGCCAGCCCTCCAGCCGCTTCAAAGTCATGTTGTCTTGCCACAGCGCTTCCACCGGATGCAGCCGCACCACCAGATGATAATCAGGATGATGCGCCGCAATCTCCGCGGTGGTCGTGATGAAGTCCCGCATATCGGGAAATATCGGCGAATCCATCATAACCACACTGTCAATCGCCACCTGCCCAATGAGCAGCGCCAGCCGTTTGTTCGGTTCAATACCCAGAAAATCGCAGATTTCCTTGCGGCTTGCCGCAGAGGGCTGGGCCACCCAGCTTGCGACTCCTTTATGCACCCCTGACAAATAATCGTAGAGCCGCTGCTTTTCGAGCGGAGTCAGCGCGCGCGCCTCCAGCCAGTGCCAGTTGTGCGCGGCGCTGTGGCGATTGCCGGTAACCCCCGCCTTTTCCACATAGATGCGGTCGCCAAAAGCGGTATTCTCCACCGCGATTACCCGTATGCCGCGGCTGCGCGCCAGCATGCCGGTGATGCGCTCGGCATAAAAGGTCCCGCCCCAAATAACAATCGCCGTGGGCTGCCAGTGATCCAAAATGCGGTTCGCCGCCTCTATCCAGCACAGCGCGTCTTTGATGAATTCCAGCCGCGCATTGCGATGCGCCGCCTTTGAAGGATCATACACCGCGCGCAGGTAGCGCGCCAGCGAAGCCTTGATCACCTCATCCAGTACAATGCCTTCATAGCACGGGCGCGGCTCCTTCGCCAGCGTCTCGGCGATGTATTCGTAACGTTGCCGGTTAAACGCATCACAATATTCATGGCCGCAGGAATGAGAAAGCTGTTCGCGCTCTATGCAGCCTTCCAGCAGCTCGCGTCCCCACGGGCAATTCGGCGGGTCCGGATTCACCGGCCGAAGGGCATCGCACTTCCAGCCGTTAGGACAGATTATGGTATGAGTCGAAATCCCGCGATCTTCCAGGCTGCGCGCGAGATTGCTCAAGATAGGAAATACGCTTTCCCAGCATTTGAGGTTAAAGAAGAGTACCAATTTCGACATCCGTAAGGTGAATTATTATCTTACAAAGGCAAGCTTGGGAACGACGCCCGTGCCTGCGGATTTTTCATGCGCCATGGACTCTGCAATAGCAATGCGTTCCAGTTGATTGAGGATGGGCTGTTTCAAGTGCGCCAGCACGGTAACGTTTTCGACCACCAGCCGCCGCTCTTCCAGGAAGCGGCGCGCCTCCGAAAAGCGGCCATTGCTGATTAACAAATCGGCATAGGTGAACCATTCCTTGGTCAGGAAAGGATCCGTGCCGAAGGTGATCTCCAACTGTTCCAGCGCGTCGTCAATCTGTCCCAACTCCGCCAGGCAGTGCGCCAGCGCGGCGCGCGCGCAGCCCAAATCGGGCCGCGCCAAAGCGGCCACCTGATAGGCCCAACCCGCGCGTTGATAGTCGTTTTCTATCTCCGCCAATTCGCCCAGCGCCATTCCCGTCTGGAAAATTAACAGGCATTGGCGCGCCAGGTGCAGAGTCTCATCGTCGCCGGCAAACATGCCGGTGATCGCCTCATACTGTGTGCGGAAGATGTTGCGCTCAAAGGGAAAATGCAGTTCCAGCAGGTCCTGCGGCCCTTCATGGCCTTCATTCAAAATATTCAACGCCTTCATGAAATGCTCTTCGGCGTTTTCAAAGCTATAATGGCCTTTATAAATTTGCCCCAGATTGATATGCGCCAGCGCCGATTTGGGATTGGCCTCAACCGCGCGCTTCGCCATATCAATCGCCACGCGCGTGGTCTTCTGCTCCAGAACAAAATCGCTGTTTATTCCCGCCATATGCGCGGTTATGACGGCATAATCATTCAACAGCGCCGGATCCGTGGGCTTCTGTCGCAGCGCATCGGACACCAGCTTATTGGCGAGATGCAGATTGCCCGGAGTCGTGGAATAGAAAATCTGCCGCGCCTGGCGCTTATAGCGCTCTGCATCCGGCAGCGCCGCAAAAGGACGGGGTCTCTTTTCCGTGAGGACGCCGGAATCCTGAATGCGATCGAGCAATTGCAGCAGCGCCCGCGGCTGGGAAATTTCCCGCACCCGCTCTTGCGCCGCCGCTACTATTTCCGCGCGTTCTTCATCATGCGTCAGATAATATTCGACGAGCTCCTCGAAATTATCATTATTGTAAAGCACGCAATGCACGCGGTCCTGGAAATAATCCCGCACCTCCGCATTGTCCTCATCATAAAACAGCAGCGAACCGCAGGCCGGCGCCTCATAACAGCGCATATTGAATTCTTTGCGGATACTGCGATTGAAGGTGATCTTCGATTGGTTCAACATGCGAATGTAATCATCGCCAAAGACATTGCCCGCAATGCGCACCTTCCATTTATCCCCAAGCTTCGCCAGCCGGTAGAGCCAGGGCGCCCGCTCCCGCTGGATATCGGGATTGATATTCCCGATCATGGTAACATCCCAGATGCGCTCCACGTCCGGCATCACGCGGAAGCGCGCCGGATCATGGCCCCACATCGGCCAATATTCCACGCGGTCATAGCCCAGCCGCTTGACGACGTCAACTCCGGGGCGGTCGGTGTAAATATAATCGAAGGTTCCAAGCATCCCGGCCTGGGTGCGCAGCGTCAGGTTCCAATCGCTGAACAGCGCCACCACCGGAAAGGGCGCCTCCTCAATCTTCTGCGGCAGCGCCTGCCATCCCGGCTCCCAAACAAGCATCAAATCCACCGGCCCGCCGGGAATGCGCTTTGCAATATCGTGGATCGTGTCTTCGCAGAGATCGAAAATCACTTCCGGCAAATCCGGCCCCTTCGCCAGCGGATCGCCCACACAACGGATGAATTCATGTCCGGCATCTTTCAATAACGGGCTGTCAAGCCAGGTTACGAGCTTCTTTTCGAGGTGGTAAAGGTTACATAAAAAGAGGACACGCATGGTTGCTCCCGCAGAAACAATTATTCCTAGCTAAATATTCGGCAGAATAGGGGAGGTTCTTAAGCCAGGTATATGCTGAATCAAAGCGGAAAAAACAGTAACCGCATCCTACTTCGCCAAGGCTTCGCAGGACAGGAAGGCGCAGAGTCCGCAAAGCCGACGCAAAGGGAATTTCGTAGTGGCGAAACCTAAATTCGCCCCTATAAAACAACCGTAGTTCTCATAAATAACGCTCGTTGGGCAGGAGTTTACTCCTGCCCCGTGTAATACTTATATTATGCTATCCTTCATTCCCGAGCTACAACACGCGCTGAACGCATTTGCTCAGATGCTCGAAGAGTTCTTTGGAAAGCGTCTCATCTCCATCGTTCTCTTCGGCTCCATTATCTTTGACGACCTCGCTCCCGGATATGGCGATCTCGATTTTCTGGCGGTAGTTGATGACGATTTGAGCGAAGAAGACTGCAATAACCTCGTTGCGCTTCGCAAGCCTTTGCGAAATGGCGACTATGGCACTTTTGGCCGTATGATTGAAGGCGCATTTTTGCCCCGCAAGATGCTGAATCCCGCTATTCATGGACAAGCCTTCTGGTGGGGCACAAGCGGAGAGCGGCCGTGGGAAGAAAATCAACTGGGCTGGTTCGTTCTCCAGATGATAAAGGAACGCGGCCTGATCTTTTATGGCGAGGATATCAGCCGCGACATTCCTGATATTGACCGGATGCTGTTAGTGAATGATATCAGGATTGGCTGCGAAACTATTAAACAACACGGCAAAGGCGGCGGCCTGCATTCCGTAGATTGGCTGTTACTCGCTGCCAGGTCGCTTCTGTGGCTGAAGGAAAATAGCTTGAGTTCCAAAAGCGACGCCGCAGATTGGGGATTTAGGAATGCTCAGGGCTCATGGCGCAAACTGCTTCCTCAAGCCAAACAAATTCGCCTCAATCCAGCCCTGGCCGATTCCCCGGAAATTCAGCAATGGATGAATGAGCTCACCCCCGCAATCCAGGAAGCTTGCGAAGAAATAGAAAGAGCATTAGGGTAGGTATATGGCTTATTGTTTTACTGATGTATTTGACATCCGTTCTAAATTCTATCTGGGATTCTAAGCAACTGCCAAGCGCTTCACTTATCATATGTCCAGGGCGGTTCCGGAGCTGGCGGCGCGCCCGGGCGGCTCATTGCTCCTCCTTGGGGAAGCTTCTCCATCCATTTGTCTGACCATACCTGACGCCTACGCCTCCAGTCTAATGCCTTGCGCTGCATCTCTGCGGGCCAAGCGATGAGTTCTCCTGGCCCTTTGAATTCTGCTAGATTGAAGCGCACCCATTTTGATGGCGGCAGGTCCTCACGGCTTTTGCCTGATGACCAGTATTCAGGAGGAGGATGAAGTGCATCAGTAATCATTGAAACTGCCCGGTAAGGGCGCAGGAAGGTGGCTGTTTCAGGGCCTATTTGGTAACCTCCTGATCTTCGCATATAGAAAAACTTGATGCGTGTGATACCATAAAGACGTTTGCGCAACCACTCAGGATCACCATCGCTATCTGGCGCTCCTGTAAAGCGTCGGGTGTAACGAAGTTCATAGCACGTATCAGCGAGGGATTGCTGGGTAGTTCGTGGCAGGTCTGCAAAGCGTATTTCCAAGACATTGGACTGATGTAGCTTACGAAGTGAAGCCGCGGGCAGACCTGCATAAATACGATACCATCCGCGCGCAATAGACCAATCATGGTATTCGAAGCCGTATTTACCTTCGAATTTAGGCGCGGGCGGATGCGTAGTGCCCTCCCAAGCCTTCCCGAGCCACACCGGCAGTAAGGGCAATCCATCCCTCACCCATTCCGCCTTTTCTTTCGAGCAGGCAATAGTCAACCTCTTCCAGATTCTCTTCTGCGGACTTTGCAGGCAGAGGTCAATAACCCCACCCTTGCCCGCAAATACCAGTTGCGATTTAGCAACGGCGTTCGCATCTATTTTCTCCGCCGGCGGTTGGCAGCCCCAGCGCGCGGAATTAAACCAGGCGGCATAAATACTTCGCATCTGTGGCGAAAGCTTTTCCGCATCAATCTTTGACCGCCCGCCGGCATATAGCTTGCCCAATTCCTCTGCCGGCAGCCCCGAATAGATTCGATAAGCCGCTCCGGCGGCCTGCTGCTCTTCGGGGAGGTGCAGCTCTGAAACCATCTTGGGGACAGCAGGCAGAGGTTTGCTTTCTTTCGTGCTTCCAAGTGAGGTTTGCATTGCAACCACAAAGCCGCCAGTCGCTAACATTAAGACTATCAAAGTTATGTGAATCAAGCTTCGCATTGTCCTCACTCCAGGATTTCAGATTCTGTGTTTGATGGGGACGAACCTTCCAGATAAAAGGCAAAGGGGCCAAGCTGAACGCCGCTTGTCCCCGATACGCATTTCCGCCCTCGTGTCCTACCTACTTGTGAAGATTTGGATTGTCAGGAGATGTGCCTCCCTTGCCCGCCGCATCCTCATCCTCGTTCGTATCAATCCTGTGCGCGGGGGCACCGGGTGATACACCAACGGATTGCACATCGCTAGTGCCTCCGGATTGCGTGGTCCTCTGAATCACTGCCGCGGGTTTTGCGGCCGCCGCCTGCTGCTTCATTTTGCTGTAGGACACTGCCGCAAAGGATGCGGCCGCTAACAGCAATAACACTAGCCCTACCAAAACTAACTTTCTCATTTTTCTATCCTCCTTTAGTTTATTTCTAATGGACCATGTCCAATGAAATGCACCTCCAACCTTCGGCTGAGATTCATATTTAGTATAGGGCAGCTTTTGAAAATGAACTCGCGCCCGATAAAACAGAGCTTCCTTGACTCTGGAGGCCAGTCGCTTTCGCTCTCCAAGCGCGAAACGGCAAGATGTGCAGGCCCGTATATGGCCCATGAATTGTTTGTTGATTCGCCTGTCGAGTTCATCATCTATGCAGGGCTGAAAAAAACTAACGGCCTCTTCGCATTTCATTTCACACCTTCTCCTCTGCAAGCTCTTCCTTCAGTTCCTCCCGCAGTGCATCGAGCGCCCGATGAAGCCAGGACGCCACCGTCCCGCCCGGGATTCCTGTCAGCTTGGCTATTTCCTGGTATCTCAAGCCTTGATAGTATCGCAGCGAAAGCACTTCCCTATATTCAGGCCGAAGCCGGTCAATGGCATCTAAAATCGCCTGGTGCTCCAAGCGCTGAAGCACTTCCTCATCAATTTTGAATTCCTCCAATGACGCGTCTCTCTCGGTTATCTGCACATCGGCAAAAGTCTTGCGCAGATGATCTCGCCAAATGTTCATGGCAATGGTAGCAAGCAGCGGCTCTATTCCCCGATCCCGCTTAAAGCGAGGCAACGCTTTATAGAATCTTAAAAAAGCTTCCTGGCAGATGTCTTCTGTTTGCTCCCGATTGCCGGTGAGCTTGAAGAAACGACGAAACAACGCAGTCTCATAGCGTTTGATAATACCGTCAAAAGCAAAACGATCGCCGTCGAGTGAACGCTCTATAAGTTCCTGATCGCTTGCCATCTTATCCCTCGATTTTTTCATATCTATATAGATATACGATGTTCATGGACGTTTTCTTGCAAGTGTGGTTAAAATAATGCATATTGAATGCTATGGGATTCCCAGGGGCCTTCCATCCTCATACTTTCTTTGCGAGACCATTGCGTCCTTTGCCCTTTGCGGTTAAAGTAGTTGCATAATGCTGACCCATACCTTCTGCCACATCCCCGGCGTCGGCCCTGCCTCAGAGCGCAAGCTCTGGGAGTGCGGCCTGCTTTGCTGGCAGGATTTTTTGCAGGCCTATCCTGAAGTTCCCTTCTCGCCCCGCAAAAGCGAGCATATCAGGGACCATCTGGAAAAATCGGCAGCCGCCCTGCGCGCCCGCGACCATCGCTTCTTTGCCGAAGCCCTCTCCTCTCGGGATTGTTGGCGGGCCTTTCCGCAATTTGCCGACTCCGCCGTCTATCTCGATATCGAAACCACCGGCCTGGGCGAGTCGGCCGAGATTACCATGATTGGCCTATATGACGGCGACAGCTACCGGCCCTATATCAAGGGGCAAAACCTGGCCGATTTTGCCGATGATATTGCCGCCTTCTCTCTCATCATTACCTATTTTGGGACCGCTTTTGACCTGCCCTTCATCCTGCGCGGCTTTCCCTTTCTCAGGCTCCCGCAGATTCATATTGATTTGTGCTATCCATTGCGCCGCCTGGGCTATACCGGCGGCCTGAAAAATATCGAGGAACAACTGGGGATTCAAAGAAGCGAAGACACCCACGGCCTCAGCGGCCACGACGCCGTCCGCCTCTGGCGCGAATACGAGCGGGGGAACGCCCGCTCCCTGGACCTACTGGTGCGTTACAACCAGGAAGACGTCGTCAATCTGCAGCGGCTCATGCACATTTCCTATCCAAAACTGATTGAGCGCCTGGGCTTTCCGTTTGCCTGAGAGAACAAAGCTGTTATCTCGCCACCAGCTCTATCTCAAACAGCTTGGGCCAATGTTTGCCGGTTACGAAGAGTCGGTCCAGCTTGGCGTCATAGGCGATGCCGTTGAGGACATCTTCTGCATTAGATAGCGGGACTTTGCTCGAAAGCCCGCTCAAATCAATCCAGCCGGTAACCCGCCCCGTGGTGGGCGAGATGCGCGCGATCCGGTCGGTCTTCCAGACATTGGCATAAATCTCGCCATTGATATATTCCAGCTCATTGAGATTTTCCACCAGCACACCCTTTGCGCGCACTTCCATCTGTCCGATCTTTTGGAAAGTGTTCGGGTCCAGGAATGTAAGCAGTGAAGTCCCATCGCTCATGATGAGCTTTTTCCCGTCCGTGGTGATTCCCCAGCCCTCCGTGGGATAGTTGAATTTGCTTAATAGCTGAAAGCTCTTCTTGTCATAGACGAAGCCTACATGAGATTGCCAGGTCAGTTGAATAATCCTGTCACGCCAGATGGTGATGCCTTCTCCAAAGTAGCTGGACGACAACGGCTGTTGTTTCAATATCGTTCCCGTGTCCAATTCCACCTTGCGCAGTGAGGACTCGCCGCAAATGCCGGTTCCTTCATATAAAAAGCCGTCTTCATAAACTAGTCCCTGGGTAAACGCCTTGGCATCATGCGGATAGGTCTTGACGATCCTGTAACCATATGTAGGAAGCTTGCTGCTGGAGGCAGGGGCTGTTGCCGAGTCGCCACCGGCAGTAGTCACCGGCGCGGCGCTTGCAGGCGGATTTCCTTTGCCTAAAGCAAAGACTATTGCCACAAGTATTGCCGCGGCAATAATCGCTTTTGAATTTGAAGTGTAATGATGGTATATATAACCACTCATCTGTCTGCCCAAAACCGGCAAGAGCAACCTTTCGGTTTGCCTTATTCCATAGAATGCTCAATCTTATCTTCTGCAGGAAAGGACAATCATCCTGCCAAAGCCGCCATTTGTGGCGTGTTGCTTGCTTGATTAAGGAAAAACAGCCATATCGGCCACGCAAGTTTCAGCGATCCTTCATGCTTCGTTCATGGATTTTCGGTATCATGTAAATGTAGGAGTATTGAGAGTGAAGTTTGTTTGGTATGGTCTATTTGTTTTAGCAATCTTGAGTCCATTAGCGGCCGTCTCTGATGTTCCGGCAGTGGAATCTAAAACCGGCGCGCAGGTCAGCCTGACTTCGGATGAGTCTCTACTATTGAGCCTCATAAACTCGGAGCGTGTGGAAAATGGATTGCCTGCGCTCAACCTTGATCCCATACTAACCGATGTTGCCCGCCGGCATAGCTCCGATATGGCGAAGCGCGACTACTTCTCTCACCTGGAGCCCCAGCCCAATCCTTTGACGCCGCTCGACCGCTATGCCAAAGCTTTGGGAAAGCAACCCGACCTGGTGGTCGGCGAAAACCTCGGCCGCGCGGAGGAGCCGTTAATGGGGATGCTTCACGAGTGCATGATGAAGAGCCCGGAGCACAAAGCGAATATCCTGGACAAAGATTACACTCAGATAGGAGTGGGAATCTACATGCTCCCTGAGGGCAAGGTCTGGATTACCCAGATGTATGCCGGCAAGCCCCAAATAATGCGCTGACGCCGCGGGATATTACCCTCGGCGCCAGCACAGCGTTTCCGGCCCTCATTTCGGAACCCTCAACTACTTTGCGCATGCGGCCGATCTGGGCATGCTTCTCCAACCCGCCACTTCTACGGTATTGGAATTCTTGTGATGCATCCGCCAGCAGGCCTGGGCGCATTGATTGGCGCGCATGTTTTCCGCCGTCTTGCTCATCCACAGCTTCTTCATGTCGCCGGTGGAGGTCGCCTTGCCCGTGCCATAGCGGCTCCAGCAAGTCTGCCAGCACTGCTTGTCTCCCTCATGCGACTTCATCATGGAGAACATCTTGCGATAGTTTGTCAGCAGTGTGTCACAAGTCTTGGAGCAGCGGTTGGGTTCGCTCTTGTGCATCTTGTCCATCATCTGACTTCCCATCTTCATTCCGTTCATCTTCATCGGAGCTGAGTATTCCTTTGCCGCCATCAGTGCACCGGCCAGCGCAACGATGAAGAGAATCGCCACCAACAGTGCAACCAACTTTCTCGCCATTTCCTACCTCCTTTAGTTTGGGTTTGATACTTCAAATTTATACTACGAGAGGCGTCGTCAGGCTGTCATCGTTTTGTTACATTTCTGCAGGAATGGTTCGTTTGTGGGTTTATTACAACAAAATTGTCCTAAGGCTCAGACATGCATAATCCCCAAATTGTTGGCAATCTCCGGTGCATCACGGAAATGTGAAGCCATTCTTAAATCCGGGTCAGATTCAGCACAATTTTACCTTTCAAAGTATTATCTGCTATCATACCGGCACGGTGAAATGCTTTTCCTATCCTGCTCTACATCAAGGCAAGGACGCGATGTGTTTTCAAAAGCTGCTATTAAATTTTATCTGTGCCGTGGTTTTCTATACCGGAATGTTATCTGTCGCGGCGCAAGACCAGCCGAAGATATCATTGACCGTTACGCCTCAGTCGCCGGTGCTCTTTGTTCATAAGGCGCGCGGCTTTGAAATTCGCCTGCAGAATGATGGCAACGAGCCGGTTGGCCCCGTGCAAGTTATCGTCGAATGTTCCGGCATGACAAGCAAGCGATTGAGCTTTGCCGGCCCGGCGTTTTTATCGCCAAGGGAGAAATGGACGCACCGGATCCCGCTCGAACCGGCTTCCGCAGGACGCTTTTCCATGAAATTTAGCGCCTCCGCTCCGCCCGCGCTACTAGCTGAAACCACCTTCAACATCTCTGTAAGTCAGGCCCTTGATGTTTGGCATTTGCCGCACAGGTATTATGCTTTTGCCATAAAGACAAAGCAATACCTTTGGATCGCAAATGAGAATGTCGGACTGGCTATTGTCCACAACGCCGGAGGCTACGGGCCCGCGTTGCTGTGCGTATGGGAGGGCGGCTGGAAACCTATGGCCGCCATTCCCGCCTTTATGGAAATTAAAAGCGCGGAAAGCCCGCCGGTGGATACTAACATTTGGCCCCGCTATGCCTTTGTCCGCAGAGGTACCGGTAAACGGGCGATAATCAAGCTGGTTGGGCGGTGCAGTTCCGGGGGCGTCAAAGGCATGGCCAAAGTGGAACTTCGGCTGAATGCCGGCAATCCTGATATCGAAGTGGAAACCAGTTTTGTGCCGACGGAAGAAGGCCGATTGGCCAGATTCACCGGTCCCCTGCTGCTGGCCGGCGACGGAACCTTCGGCAGCGCTCTCGACCAAGGCCTCTTTCCGGGAATCGAGTGGTTGGAGAGTGGAGAAAAGTCTTCCAGCGAGCTCGATATAACCACGCCCGCGCACTTTCGTTCCGCACCCCACCCAAATCGAGTTACCCTGCCCCTTATGGCGATAGGCGCGCCGCATGGCGGCGTGGTCGGCATAAGCTGGAATCCCTTACACAAATGGGATGAGACGCATGACCGTCCTGTGCCGCTTTTTGCCTCTCCCAATTTCCTGCAAAATCAGGACAATCATTTAATGGGCCTCTTTCTTCCCTCTATACCTCAATGGGTAGAAGAGCATCAACTGTCGGCCACAAAGCCGTATGAACTTCATCCCGGCAAAGCCCTGACCATTCGACAGCGCATCTTCGCCATGCCGAAAGGTTCTATCCGCGAGGCCATTCGTCTTTGGTTCAAACGTTACGACACGCCGCCGCTTCCCGAACTTCCTCGCAGCTATAAGGACACCATAGCGTTGAGCTTGCGGGGCTTCGAGGAGTTGTTATATGTGGATGGTAAGGGCTGGCAGCAGATGCTTGGCAAGCAGCCGGTCAAGGAGCCGCGCTATGCCCTCTATTACCTTCTGGCCGCGCAAGCGCTGGGAAGCAATGCGCCCTATGACAAGGTGGAGCAGAACGCACTGAAGCGCATAGGGGAGGTGCGCGATCTTGCGCTGGCGGCGCATGTCGGCGGCAGCATCGAGCCGCTGATCGCGCTGCGAGAAGAGGCCTACAGAATTATGGCGGCACAGGACAGCATCGGCGGCTGGTATTTTTGTCCCGACAAAGAGCATTTGCCACTCGGCAAGCCGGGCGATACCAGTCTGGGGATTGTTGCAGTTAACGCCGCCACGGTGCTCAAGGCCGCGCGCCTTTTTCAAGACAGCAAGCTGCTCGCCGCCGGACTAAAAGGGCTGGCCTTCATGAAACGATTTCAGGCGCCGCGCGGCGCGCAAGTTTGGGAAGTGCCGCTGCACGCGCCAGATATTCTTGCCGCCTCTTATGGCGTGGAGGCCTGTCTGGACGGTTATCTTGCTAC
>Ga0315288_10000738_pt1 | contig 41510 bp, 38 predicted proteins | sample YL17G11_20_MG_FD_203454 | JGI IMG/M metagenome (GOLD analysis project Ga0315288, IMG submission 203454) | Sediment microbial communities from Yellowstone Lake, YNP, Wyoming, USA - YL17G11_20 | ecosystem: Environmental > Aquatic > Freshwater > Lake > Sediment | place: USA: Wyoming | collected...
TTATGAAGCTGAAGGTGCAGAGCTACTCGGGGCACAAGGCCGATCAGCGTCCTACCCGTTTCACGCTGCACGGCCACACCTTCGAAGTCAAGGAACAGATTGACTCCTGGCTGGGGCCGGACCATGCCTATTTCAAGGTCCGCGCCGACGACTCCAACATTTATATCCTCAAGCACTCCCCCCAGGACGACGAGTGGAGTCTGGAAATGTTCCGCCAGGGCGACCGGGAATAGTCTGTCCGGCCCATCCGCAGATTTCGCAGATGAGATTCCCGATCCGGCGATTACACGTCCCTCTGCGCCATCTGCGGCCTGGACCCTCAGAACGTGCCACCGATGGTCTTGTAAAGCAACAGGGCATTCATGGCCAGGATCACGGCCACCGCGGCGTAGGCCAGCCAGTTGGTGCGCCGGAGATTGGCGTGCTCTCCCATTACATCGCGCCGGCGGGTCAGCAGCACCAGGGGGATCAGCGCGAACGGCAAGGCGAAGCTGAGCGCCACCTGGCTGAGCACCAACACGCGCATGGCGTCCAGGCCGACGGCAATCACGAACAAGGCCGGCAGCATGGTCACGAAGCGGCGGAGGAAGACGCTGATGCGGATGTTCAGGAATCCTTCCACGACCACCTGCCCGGCCAAGGTGCCCACCGTGGAGGAGGAGAGGCCGGAGGCCAGCAGGGCGATGCCGAACAGCAGGCTGGAAGCGCGCCCCACCAGCGGGGACAGGGTGCGATGGGCATCTTCGATGCTGTGGACCGGGCTGCCGGCCTGGAAAAACGCGGCCGCCGCCAGAACCACCATCGCCGAGTTGACCAGCCAGGCGCCGTTCATGGCCACCAGGCAATCGATCAGCTCCAGCCGTTGGTGGCGGCGCTCATGTTCGGGGTCGCCCGTGTGCCGGTGCAAGACCAGGGCCGAGTGCAGGTAGATGACGTGCGGCATCACCGTGGCCCCCAGCATCCCCACCGCCACATACACGCTGTCCGAGGTGAGTGTCGGAACCAGGACTCCCCGCCAAATCGCCGGCCAGTATGGCTTGACCAGGAGCACTTCCACGCCGTAGGCCGCCCCGATAATCACCAGGAAGACCATGATCGATTGCTCCAGGCGGCGAAACCCGTAGGTTTCCATGGCCAGGATCAGGAAGACGGCCACCGCGGTCAGCAGCGCGGCGGGCAGCAGCGGGATGCCGAACAGCAGATAGAAGCCGAGCGCCGCCCCCAGGAACTCGGCCAGGTCCGTGGCCAGGGCGGCGAGTTCGGCGGCCACCCACAGACCGATGTTGACCGGGCGGGGGTACAGAGCCCGGCAGAGCTGCGGCAGCGTCCGGCCCGTCGCGATCCCCAGCTTCGCCGAAAGAAACTGGATGAGCACCGCCATGGCATTGCTCCACAGCAACACCCAAAGCAGGCTGTAGCCGAAGCGCGCGCCGCCCTCGATATTGGTCGCGAAATTGCCGGGATCCACGTAGGCGACGCTGGCCACAAACGCCGGCCCGAAATACCACCACGCATCGCGCCGCTCGAAGCGCCGCTGGGGCGCGCTGGGCATCATGAGGGCGGTTTCCGCGCTGCGGGCAGCCATGGATTTCCGGAACCCTCCCCCTTCAAATTTTAACCCAGGTTAACATTTTACCAGCGGGATGCCCCCGGCCGCAAGGGCCGCCCCGACAACTGTCGGGCGCCTAGAGGCGCTGTGCTTCCCAGTTTCGCGTGGCGCCGGCGGGCGTCTTGAAGGTACCTACCAGCTTGTCGCCGTCCAGCTTGGCCTCGGCCTCGTAGTTGCCGTCCGGCGAGCCGACCTCGAATCGAACCACGCCATTGACGAAACTGGCCTTGGTCAGGGGGATGGCCTGGCCGTCCGGCACTACCAGCTTGCCGGTCAAACTGCCGCCATCCCGCTTGAACTCCAGCGTGTACTGATCGGACTTCCAGGCGCCCTCAATGGAGGATGCCGAGGCGCCGCCTGCTGCGTCTTCCCGGGTCGCTTCCCAGGCCGCCTTGTCTCCGTTGGTGTGGGTCAGCGTTCCGGTCAGCTTGTTGCCGGAAACAGTGGCCTGCAGATCGTACGTCCCGCCGTCGGCATCGATCAGAAGCTTCAGCTTGCCGTCCTCAAATGAGCCCCGCCGGATGGGGGCGCTGCCGTCGGGCCGGCCGGCGGTGCCGGTCACCTCCTTGCCGTCCTGTTCCAGTTGCAGCCGGAACTCCATGTTCGGCCGCCCCTCCACTTTTGCCACGCACTTCCAATTGCCGGCCACGGTCTGACCGGACGCAGCCGCCGCCCACAACACAACCGCCGCCACTACGCAGAAAAGCACCGAAAAGCGTTTCATAGTCGCAAAACCTCCTGCCAGATTGGGCGAAAGTATATCACTCAGTTCTCAGTTTTCAGTTCTCAGTTTTCAGTTGAAGGCTGACGACTGAAAACCGAAAATGGCTACTCCAGCCGGCGGCCTTGGAAGGAGGCGCGGAAGGAATTCGCGGCCAGCCGGCGAAGCTCCCCGATGCTGAGGCCGAGCCTCTCATGCGCCAGCAAATACTCCCCGGCCAAATCCGTCCCGAACATGGCTGGGTCGTCCGTCGATAGGGAAACCAGCAACCCGGCGTCGAGGAAGCCGCGGAGGGGATGCTCTTCGATGGCCCGGACCGCGCCGGTGCGGAGGTTGCTGGACAGGCAAATATCGACGGGCACCTGCTTGTCGGCCAGGTGCTCGATCAGGCGGGCATCCCCAGCGGCTGCCAGGCCGTGGCCGATGCGTTCCGCGCCCAGCGCCCGCAAGGCTCCCCAAATGGATTCTGGGCCCGCCGTTTCGCCGGCGTGCGCGGTCAGCCGCAATCCCTGGGCCCGCGCGTAGGCGTAGACTTCGCGGAACAGCTCCGGCGCGCCGCGCTCTTCGTCCCCGCCGATGCCGATGCCGATCACGCCGCGGCCGCGAAGGGGCACGGCCCGGCGGGTCATTTCCATGGCCGCCTCGGCCCCGAATTGCCGGGTGGCGTCGAGAATCCAGCGCGCCTCCGGCCCGCCGTCCGCCCGGGCCCGCCGATAGCCGGCCTCGATACCCTCGAAGATCGCTTCCAGCGGCTTCCGCTGCCACAGCAGTACGCCCGCCGCCACGTAGATTTCGGCGTACACCACGCCCTGCTGTTGCAGGCGGCCGAACAGCTTTCGCGTGACCGTTTCGTACTCGGCGGGGCCGGCCAGGTAGTCGCACACCATCTGGAAAGCTTTCAGAAAGCCGCCGAAGTCGGGGTAGTCGTACAGGTCGGCTGGAGGCGGCGGCAGGCCGCGGCAGGCCGCCAGCTCCCGCAGTGTCTCGATCTCCACCGCCCCTTCCAGGTGGAGGTGCACTTCCGCCTTGGGCCAGCCGACAATCAGGTCGCGCATCCCGGCTCTCCGATTTGGCGCCGCATTGTCACACATGCCGATTCATAATGATAAAGGAACCGGGAGCGGAAGCCGCGCGTCGAATGTAGGGGCGAAGTATCATGCGAGTGGCTCTTGCGACCACGCTCTTTTTGTTGATGGCGATCGTGGCGAGCGCGCAGCAGCCTTCTGCAAATCCGCAATCCGTAATCCGCAATCCTCAATCTAGCCCCACGGCGCGCCAGAAGCTGGTGATGAAGGACGGCAGCTATCAGTTCGTCCGCGGCTACCAGGTGGTGGGCGACCGCGTGCGCTATTACAGCATCGAGCGCGACGAGTGGGAAGAGGTGCCTGCTTCGCTCGTCGATTGGAAGGCCACCGAGGCCACCAACCGGAACGAAGAAACCGAGGCCCTCGGCCGCGCTCAGCAGGCCGGCAAGGAATACAGCGAGAGCCAGGCCGATCCGAAACAGTTCCTGGGCCCGGAAATCGCCCCCGGAGTGTTCATCCCCGATGAGGACGGCATCTACATCCTCAAGGCCGGCAAGGCGGTGGCGCTGCCCAGGCAGGAGGCCAGGGCGCGCGTCGATAAGGGGCGGGTGGCCACCAACGTCCTGCTGCCCGTGCCGCTGCTCAAGAACCGCAACCTGGTGGAGATTCCCGGAGCGCGGGCCCAGTTGCGGCTGGATGCCTCACCGGCCGCCTTCTACGCCCATGGCCGGGCGCGCGATGATTCCCGTTACGTAGTCGTGCGCTTGAAGCCGAAGGGCGATGTCCGCCGGGTGGAAGCGATCCTCACCAACATCCTGGGGCGCAATCCCACGCACTCGGGCGAGTACGTCGAGCTGAAGTCGGAGACGGCCGCGCCCAATGTCTTCAAGCTCACTCCGGCGCAACCCCTGGGCGCGGGCGAGTACGCCGTGATCGAGTTTCTCGGCAACGACCTGAACCTGTACCTGTGGGACTTCGGCATCGATAAGGGAACCGAACCGAAGAGGTGACACAGGAGGGAGCGCGCCGCAGATTGCGCAGATTCCCGCGGATTCGGATCCCCGCCATCGACGGATTCGTCTTCCCTGACATATACTGGGGCCAGCAGGCGGGTTCGCATATGACCCTCAACGACTACAAGACGGTGTTATACCGGCAGGAAGACGGCTCCTGGGTGGCGGAGGCCCCGTCGATTTCGGGCTGCTACGCGCTGATGCCCACGCGCGAGGAGGCGTTAGCGGAACTCTCCGCGGTCTTTGACATGATAGCGGCGGAGTATGGCGAGCAGGGTCTGCGATTGCCCGCCGACACTACAGAAATTGTTCATGCCTAGCGCTACCGCTGCCGAACTTCAACGGGTGGCGCGCAAGCTGGGATTCACAAAAACCAGGCACACCGGCAGCCACGAGCGCTGGAACCATCCGGACGGCCGGAGCGTGACAATTCCATTGCATGGCGGCCGGGAAATCGGCCCACCATTATTCTTCAAGATTCTCCGTCAACTGGGCATGGCGCTACAGGAGTTCCAACGGTTGCGCTGACTCGCGATACGGCCGGGGCTTGGTGTCCTGGTGCCTTTGTGGTGAAATGACACCACTATGGCATTCAACCGCAGACAGTTTTTGTTCTGTTCGGCGGCTTCAGTGGCCGCCGGCAGGTTGCTGGCCCAGCAGGCCACGTTGCCGCACGGCTCGCCGGGTGTCACGTTGTACGCGCGGCCGCGCGATTACTCCAATGATCTTCCCCGGTACCTGGCGCGGCTGATGGAGGAGGGGCGCGCCGAGCGCCGCCGCATCCTGGCCGGCATCACCACGCGCGAAAAGCTGCTGGAGCGCCAGAAGTACATCCGCGACAAGATGTGGGAGCTGCTGGGCGGGCCATTCGAGAAGACGCCTCTGAACCCGCGCGTGACCGGAAGCGTGCCGCGCCAGGGCTACCGCATCGACCGCCTGGTGTACGAAAGCCGCCCGGGCCTGTTCGTCACTTCAAACCTGTACGTGCCGGAGGGCCGCGGCCCGTTTCCCGCCATCCTGGGTTCGATGGGGCATTCGGCCAACGGCAAGGCTCACCGCCCCTACCAGACCCTGTTCCACACGCTGGCGCGGAAGGGCTACATGGTGCTGGCCTTCGACCCCTTCGGGCAGGGGGAGCGCATCGAGTACCCGGGCGCGGTCCCGGGGACTTCAACGCTGGGCGGCCCGACGCGGGAGCACGACTACGCGGGCAAGCGCCTGCTGCTGCTGGGCGTCAACTTCGCCCTCTACCGCGCCTGGGACGGCGTTCGCGGCATCGACTACCTGCTCAGCCGCTCCGACGTCGATCCGGAGCGGATCGGGTGCGGGGGGCAGTCCGGCGGCGGCACCATGACCATGTACCTGGCCGCGCTGGACCAGCGCATCCGCGCCGCCGTGGTGTCGGAAGGAAACACCGAGAACGTGGCCCAGGCCGATTTCGAGCCGCCCGGCGCGGTCGATGACGCCGAGCAGAACCTGGTGCCTTCGCTGGTCCACGGCATCGACCGCTTCGACTTCCTTCACGCGGTGGCGCCGCGCGCGCTGCTGATCACCATCACCAACAAGGATGCCGGCAGCACCTATGGCCCCGACTACGTCAACGACGGCATGGCGCTGATCGAGGAGTTGAAGAAAACCTATGCGCTGCTGAACGCCGCCGGCCGCGTGGCGCTGGTCGAGACACCGATGCGGCACGCCTACAGCTACGAGCACCGGCGCGCCAGCTACGGCTGGTACAACCGCTGGCTGGGCGGCAACGTGCCCGGCCGTGACGACAGCGAGCCGCCCGTCACTGTGGAAGAAGACAAAGCGTTGTGGTGCACGCCGAACGGCTCGGTGGCGGCCTTGAACGGCGAATCCAGCTTCACGCTGACCCGCAAGCTGGCGGCCAAAACCAGGCCCGCCGCGCCGCCCACCGAGGAGACCATCCGCCGGGTGCTGGGCCTGCTGCCCGTCGATCGGGCGGCCGAGGCAAGCATGCCCGTGCCTCACCAGTTGCTGAGCACCACCGAGAAGCACGATCACGCCATCGACGAGCTGGACATCACGAGCGAGCGCGAGATCCACGTGCCGGTCTGGGTGGTGCGGCCGCTGAAAGCCGCGGAGAAGCTGCCCGCCGTCCTGATGCTCTCGGATTCGGGCAAGGAGGGCTTCGTGGCCGAGGGCGGCATGGCGGCGGATTTCGCCGCCGCCGGAGCGGTCTTTTCCAGCGCCGACCTGCGGGGCCGCGGCCAATGCGCGCCCCGCCCGCCCTCGCGCGGGCCGAACTATTACAGCGGGCGCGGCGAAGACTTCTACATCTGGGACACGCTGATGCTGGGCAGGCCTATGCTGGGCGGCTACGTGCATGACGCCCTGCAAGCGTTGCGCTGCCTGCGCCATCGCCCACAAGTCGATCCCGCGCGCCTTTGGGTGATCGGGCAGGGAACCATGGGCGTGGTGGCGCTGTTGGCGCTGGCCCTGGATCCGGCGCTGCGCGGCGCCTTCCTGCAGAGCGCGCTCAGCGAGTATCGCTCCATCGTGGAAAACGACCGCTACACCACCCCGTTCCGCATTTACGCTACGGGCCTGCTGCGCCACTTCGACCTGCCCGACGTGGCGGCCCTGGCCGCGCCACGCAAACTGGTGCTGCTCAACCCTCTGGATCAGGCCGCCGTCCGCCTGCTGACCAAGGCGGCGCCCGCGGTGCGCCTGGCGAAGATTTATCCTTCGGCGGCCATCGCCATGGCCGACCCGGTCACGGCCAGTACATTTATGCGCTGGATCAAGGAATGAGCCGCTGGCGGCTGGCGGCTGACGCGCGGTGGCTGGCGAAGTTGTAGGGGCGACCCTTGTGGTCAATGTCACTTATTGAACGTGACGCCCGCGCTCCCAGCCCGAATTCGGGCCAGGGCGGCGTTCTTCGAGGCTTCCGCCTGTTCTATAATTAGAGATTCCGCTTATGATGACGGGCAACGCTATTCGCAAGCGCTTTCTGGATTATTTCGCCGAGCGCGGCCATCGCGTGGTGAAGAGCTCGCCGCTGGTGCCGGCCAACGACCCCACGCTGCTGTTCACCAACGCCGGAATGAACCAGTTCAAGGACGTGTTCCTGGGGCTGGAGAAGCGCCCGTACACCCGGGCCTGCACGTCGCAGAAGTGCGTGCGGGCCGGCGGCAAGCACAACGACCTGGAGAACGTGGGCCGCACCCGCCGCCACCACACCTTCTTCGAAATGCTGGGGAACTTTTCCTTCGGCGATTATTTCAAGAAGGAGGCCATCGCCTATGCCTGGGAGCTGGTGACGGCCCCGGAGCCGCTCGGTTACGGCCTGTCCAAGGACCGCCTCTACGTCACCATTTTCCGCGAGGACGACCAGGCCGACCAGCTCTGGCGGAGCGAAGCCGGGGTGCCGGCCGAGCGCATCTTCCGCATGGACGAAAAGGACAATTTCTGGGCTATGGGCGACACGGGGCCGTGCGGGCCCTGCTCGGAAATCCATTACGACATGGGCGCGGAAGCCAGCGACGAGGGGCACGCCGATTGCCGGTTTCCGTGCGAGTGCGGCCGCTACGTCGAGCTCTGGAACCTGGTGTTCATGCAGTACAACCGCGACGCGGCCGGGACCATGACGCCGCTGCCGCGCCCCTCCATCGACACCGGCATGGGCCTGGAGCGCACCGCAGCCGTGATGCAGGGCGTGCTCTCGAACTTCGACACCGACCTGCTGCGCCCGCTCGTCGATCTGGCGGCGCGGATGTGCGGCAGGACTTACGGCGATAACGATTCGGGCGATGTCTCGCTGCGCATCCTGGCCGACCACTCCCGCGCCGCCGCCTTTCTGATCCACGACGGGGTGCTGCCGGCCAACGAGGGCCGCGGCTATGTGCTGCGCAAGATCGTGCGGCGCGCCATCCGGCACGGCCGCCTGCTGGGTCTGGAGAAGCCCTTCCTGTACGAGATGACCGGGGCGGTCGCGGAATTGATGCGCGAGCCCTACCCCGAGCTGCTGGAGAGCGTGCCGCGCATCGCCCGCGTGGTGAAGGACGAGGAGCAGCGCTTCGGGCACACGCTGGCCATCGCGCTGCGCGAATTCGAACGGGCGGTGGCCGAAGTGGGCGACTCCCGCCGCATCCCCGGCAACAGGCTCTTTTACCTCTACGACACCTTCGGCCTGCCCATGGATCTCATGCAGGAGATCGCCCGCGAGCGAAACCTGCAACTGGACGAAGCTGGTTTCGAAGCCGAGATGGCCCAGCAGCGGGAGCGCGCCCGCGCAAGCTGGAAGGGCGGTGAGAAGGCGGCGGCGCTGCCCGTCTACCAGGAAACCGTGCAGCAGGGCCGCACCGCGTTCGAGGGCTACGAGCGGCTGATGGCCAAGGACTGCAAAATCGTCGCCATCGTTCACGGCGACCGCCGCGTCGAGCAGCTTCAGCCGGGAGAGCGCGGCGAAGTGATCCTGGACCGCACACCGTTTTACGCCGAAGCCGGCGGGCAGGTGGGCGATACCGGCCTGTTCCTCTCCGAGCACCTGGCCGAAGAGCTGGCGGCCGTCGAGGATACCCACGCGCCGGTGCCCGGGCTGATCGCGCACCGGGTGCTGGCCCGCGCGCCGCTCGCCGTCGGCGACCGCGTGACAGCCGCGGTGGCCGAGAGCACCCGCCGTTCCACCATGCGCAACCACACCGCCACGCACCTGATGCACGCCGCGCTGCGCCGCGTCCTGGGCCCGCACGTCAAGCAAGCCGGCTCGGTGGTCGATCCCGGGCGCCTGCGCTTCGATTTCACGCATTACGCGGCATTGGATCCGACCGAGATCGACGAGGTCGAGCGGCTGGTGAACGAGCAGATCCTGCGGAACGCGGACCTCAGCACCGGTATCATGGACCTGGAGGCGGCGCTCCAGACCGGGGCCATGGCGCTGTTCGGCGAGAAGTACGGCGAGCGGGTGCGGGTGGTGCAGGTGCCGGGCTTCTCCAGCGAGCTGTGCGGCGGCACCCACGTCGGCCGCTCCGGCGACATCGGGTTGTTCAAGATCGTTTCCGAGTCCAGCATCTCCGCCGGGGTGCGGCGCATTGAGGCCATCAGCGGCGAAGCGGCCTTCCGGCACTACCAGGAGACCGCCGAGCGCGTCCAGCGCATCCAGCAACTGCTGCGCGCCAACGAGCCGGAGCTGGTGGACGCGGTCGAACGGCTGCTCCAGAGCCAGCGCGCGCTGGAAAAGAAGCTGGAGCAGTTGCGCGGCAAGCTGGCTGTCTCACAGCGCGGCGAGCTGGCCGGCGCCATCCGCTCGGTCAAGGACGTGAAGGTACTCTCCACGCGCGTCGAGGAGATGGACCGCAACCAGATGCGCAACCTGGTCGATCAACTCAAGAACGAGCTGAAATCCGGGGTGGTGGTGCTGGGCGCGGCCGGCGACGGCAAAGTGGCCCTGGTGGTCGGCGTCACCAAGGATCTGACGCCGCGCCTGCACGCCGGCAAGATCGCCCAGGCCGTGGCGCAGAAAGTCGGCGGCACCGGCGGCGGCCGCCCGGACATGGCCGAAGCCGGCGGCAAAGACCCGGCCCAGCTCGACGCCGCCATCGCCGAGGTCCTCGACATCATCGGCTCCATGCTGTAGAGAATGGGACACGCATGAACACGGATCAACACGGATAAGACGATGAGTGAAACCCGCGTTCATCGTGTTTATCCGTGTACGGTGCCTTAGGATCAAGCGCGGAGTGGGCTGCAACCGCTGCAGATTACAGATGACGGAGGATGTCGTCGAGGGTCATGCCAGCATCCTTCAGGATGCCGTGCAGCAGCCCGCGCTTTAGATCGGCGCCGTGTTGCGGCACACACACCTGAACGCCGGGTTTGCCGGGGTGGCGCAGGTAGCAATGGCTGCCCCGCTGATGATGGATAAAGAAACCGGCCCGCTGCAGGGCCTGAATAAGCTGCTTCGGCTTCAGGACGGGAAGGCGCATTCAGGCAGGCACAGCCACTTCCATGACTTCTTCGACTTGTTGGGCCCGAGGTCGATCTTCGGGAACAGGTTCCCCACTCTTAATGAGGCCCTCGAGGTACCCCGAAATCGCCTCTCGAACCATACGGCGAGTTTGCGCCAACGTCTCGCCTTGCGTCCACAATCCCCGCAGGGCGGGAACATGCGCCACATAGCCGCCTTCCTCGGCCGGCTCGAACACCACCGTAAACTGATAGCGCTTGCAGGGCTCCCCGCTTGCACGGCGCCTCGTTCTCATGGGTCCAAGTATACTCCACTGCCGGGGTCTGGAGTGTTGGAGACCGGAACGCCGGCACGAGCAGGCCGACTGCACATCATTCTCACGAGAGTCGCGTCTCCAGCCCGTTCACCAGCCGTTTCCCGGCGGGCAGTTTGGTGGCATGATGGAGGTATGCGGAGGGCGCCTGTTGCCAACGGATTCTCGCTCGCTATTGAGTACCTCGAAGCTGCGAGCCATGGAATGATGAGGTAACGAAGTGGGCAGCGGAAACGATGGACAGGCTCATTCGCTGCGTGCAACCGCTTTTGGATGAATTTCACCGCCAGAGTCAGGCTGCCACCCACGCCTGACGCCGATCCTTCGCCAAGCGATGCCATCGTTTCAGAGATGAGGCGAGGATCCTTGCGGATCGCGCGGTCATGATTCGAAGCTCATTTGGGCACATCGCGCGCCATAAGTCCAAAGAACGCCTGCACGTGCGCGAAGGCTTCATCCATGTTTTCGGGCAGCCGGCACTCCGCGGCCATTTCGAGGAACTGCTTGCTCCACTCGGCTGGCGGCGCCGAAAGCCCGGACGGGACGGCATGGGTCTTCCGCCGTTCGAAAGTGAGCCGCACCGCTTCCGCGATGCGTTCCTTTGCCAGGTTGCCGGATCGGATCAGCAGAACCAGATCGATCAAATCCTTGACGCGGCTATTGGGCGTTCTGCGCGGCAGCGTGTAGGCGTGCAATTTCTCCGCGAACTGCTGCTCGCGCGGAATCATCCGAAACGACGGAGTGGGTATTCCGGCGAATCGAAGCCAGTCCCTCCCCTTCACCGGCTCCGGAGGGCCCATCACGGCATCCCCGGTTCCCACATCCACATGAAAGCGAGCAAAGATTCTCGCATCCATTCGAGCTTCCACTGGGTACCGGGCGCCTCCATAGGGAGCCGCATCCACGTCTTTGACTGCCAGACCAACGGAATACGCCAACCAGTCTCCGAGCGAAATGCCCGCCGCGTTCTGGAGCATCTCGCGAATAATCAGGTTTGCCTTCCTTCCACCCGTGTCTGGTGTAATGCTGCCCTGCAACGCCAAGTCGATGTCCACCGTGGCACGGGCTGTCCTGAAGTGAAGTTCCAACGCATACCCGCCTTTGAGTGCCCAGGGGGCCGGCTCCGCATGAAAGAGCCTTGCCAGCAAGCGGTCGAATGCGACCTGGCGCCTGAGCCGGTTCAAATCGACATGCTCCGTCTCGGCGATCCGCTTGAGGCGGTCTTCCAACGCTTTTCGAAAGGCGCCTGCTGTTCGGTAAGCCCTCGGCGGTTTCATTAGGCGACTTGGCGGAGCATTTCTTCCAGCGGCTTCCGCGCGCGCTCGGCTGGTTTGACGCTCCTGATCTGATGGCGGGTGATGAGTCCCCGATGCAGCGCTTGCCGGAGTGCCTGACGCAGGAAGCTCCGGGAAACGGTGTCGGCTTCCAGCAGATCGAGGATGCTGCGAAGCGGACAGGTGAACTTGAATCCCTGCGCGGTCTCCACCTCGGCCTCGGGCAGGTCCGCATAGTGCAGAACGAGAACGCCGGGAACCTCGCTGTTCCGGCGAAAGTCCGTGGGGACCGTCATGTGCAGCCTCGCCGGATTCAGGTCGGACAGATCGTAAAGACTCAGGGCGGTCTGGTGGCTGTAGACCCCCAGGATCTCCTCATTCCGGTTTCGCGACCAGAGCGCCCAGAGCACCAGGTCCGGATGCTCCGTCGGCGGAAACAGGGCGAGGCGGTAGATGCCGCGGTGCTCCCGGATCCAGTTGCCGACGCGGACATGGTAAGGGTGAGTGCTCTCCGAGAACCCGGCGGCCTTTGCCTGCTTCGTGGTAAAGAAGCTCTGCTGAGCTTCCGCAACTTCGTAGAGCCGCCGAAAGGCGTTTTTGTGCGATCGAGCCATCACGCACAATACTACAACTTTATTGATTATTTATGCAAACGCCGAGCCAGGCGCAGGGCCTCGTCGCTGTCGAAATCGGCACGGCCCTTGCCTTCCATCAACGCCCTTGCTCTCCTCGCAGTGTCGAGCATGTGGCGCGCATAAACCAGGTCATCCTATGACATACAGTTCCTGCGCGGAGGAAAGCACGCTATCGCGGATGTGCCGGTTCAAGAAGCCAGGCGTTACCAGGTCGATCTTGTGGCCCTGCACAAGGCCGGACAACTCGTCCTCAATCTGACACAGCCGCATGAATCCGGGGATGTGTGCCGGCTCGAACTCAACAAGGACATCAATATCGCTATCGCCCCGGAAATCTTCGCCCAATACCGAGCCGAAAACCGACAAGCGCCGGATGTGATGGCGCCGGCAAAAGGCGGCGAGCTTCTCGCCAGGAGGGAGAATGCTGCGATTCATTCACCTACAGTATGCCAGACATCGCCCGGGTCCGCGACCAGCACATCAACCGGCCAGCGTTGTAGGGGCCGGCTCCACTCCAGCCCGCACAGCTTTGGTTGCGCTAATACGCCCATAGCTTCCGCTTATTCTCGCGATAAAAACATTCGATTTCCACTCGGCCCCGCCTTGCCTGTAACCTGTGCAGCGGGAAGGTGAGGGGTGGATATGGACGAGGAAACACCGAAGCTGATTCCAACGCAGGAGGAAACCGCCCGCATTCCGGCGGCGGAGCGGACGCCGCGTGCCGAAGAGGCAGGTGAGGCCCGGCCATCGTTCACCCGCAGCTACCCGGTATTGGGCTACGAATAAGGTGTTTGGCTGACCTCCGCTCAGAAGGCCCGGCCTCGCAAGGGGCCGGGCTTTTTTATTGCGGATTGCGGATTGTAGATTGCGGATTTCCACGCAGAAATCCACAATCCGCAATTCCTTACAGGGAGGCGGTGGCCATGACCGTGACGTGGGGGCGGCCGCTGGCCGGATTCCAGTCCACCCGCACCGGCACGCCGTACACTTCCTCCAGCGCGCCGGCGGTCAACACATCCTTCGGGGAACCATGGCGGAACATCCTGCCGCCGCGCAGCAAAAGAATGTAGTCGGCAAATTCCGAGGCCAGGTTGACCTCGTGCATCACGGCGACCAACCCCATCCCCTGCTCGGAAGCCAGGCGGCGAATCAGGCGCAGCATCTCCAGTTGAAAACTGAGGTCGAGATTGGCGGTGGGCTCGTCGAGCAGCAGCAATTGCGGCTCCTGGGCCAGGGCGCGGGCCAGCACCACGCGCTGGCGCTCGCCGCCGGAAATCTCGTCCATGCGGCGGTTGGCCAACGAGCAGGTTTGCGTGACCTCCATAGCCGCGCGGGCCATTTCGCAGTCTTTCCGGCTCTCGAAGCCGAAGGCTTCGGCGTAGGCGTAGCGGCCCAGCATCAGAAACTGCTCCACGGTCATGGAAAACACCAGCGGCGCTTCTTGCCGGACCACGGCGATGTGACGTGCCCGCTCCCGCGCGGGCAAACTGGATACTTCGCCGCCGGCGTACTGGACCGTGCCTCGCGCCGGTTTCAGCAGCCCCGCCAGCAGGCGCAACAGCGTGCTCTTTCCGCAGCCGTTGGGTCCGATGATGGCCAGGAACTCGCGCCCGTAAACATCGAACGTCAGCGGGCCCAGCCCGAAGCGCCCGTTGGCGGTCGAGAGCCCGCCGGCCGGGTAGGCGAACTCCAGGGCGCGGACATCCAGCAGGGGCGGGCGGCTCTCGGCGGTCATTCGGACGACCTCCGGCGCAGCAGGTAGATGAACAAGGGCGCGCCGGCCACGGCGGTGAAGGCGCCGACCGGCAACTCCGTGGGCGCGGCCACCGTGCGCGCGGCCGTGTCGGCGGCCACCAGCAGAATGGCGCCGGTCAGCGCCGAGCCCGGCAGCAACAGCCGGTAATCGTTGCCGAACAGCAGGCGCACGATGTGCGGAACCAGCAAGCCGACAAAGCCGATGGAGCCGGCGGCGGCCACGGCCACGGCCGTCAACGCGCTGGCGGCCACGTAGACGGCCAGCTTGGCGCGCGGCACATCCACGCCCATCGAGGCTGCTTCCTCCTCTCCCGCCAGCAGCAGGTTCAACTCCGGCGCGAAGCGGTAGGCCAGAGCGCCCGCCCCCAGCACGGCCAGGAACAGCCAGGGCAGCGGAATGCCCGGGAACAGCCCGAGATCGCCCATGAGCCAGAAAGCGGTGCTGCGCAGGTCGCGGGTACCCAGCGCCGTCATGAGGAAGACGATGACAGCCGACAAGAATGAGGCCACGATGACGCCGGCCAGCAGCAGCGACTGGCCGCTGATCCGCCCGCGCCGGTAGCCCAGCAGGTAGACGACGGCAGTGGTCAACAGCGCGCCCAGCAGGCCCGCCAGCGGCGTGCCCCCTGTCCAGCGGGGGACCAGCAGCAGCGACATGATCACCCCCAGGGCCGCCCCGCTGGAGATGCCGAGCACGTATGGGTCGGCCAGCGGATTGCGCAGCAGCGCCTGGTAGCAGGCGCCGGCCAGCGAGAGCGAGGCGCCCACCAGCAGCGCCAGCACCACCCGCGGCAGGCGCACGCCAAACAGGATCACCCCCAGCGTGCTGTTGGGGTTGGTGATGGCCGACCAGATTTCGCCTGGGGTCAGCGTCACGCTGCCCAGGATCAGCGCCACCAGCGCGGCCAGCAGCACGCCGCCGCCCAGCATCAGGGAGGTCCGAACGACTTGTCGCCGCGTCAACGCCATAACAGCAGTGACGAGTGATGAGTGGTCCCCTTCGCGAGCCACTCACCGTTCGCCGCTTATCACTCACCACTCATCACTCGTCACTCATCACTTGTCACTGGGTTTGAACGCTTCCGGATGAATGGCTCGCGCGATCACGTCCTGTACTTCGATCAGCCGCGGGCCGGGCCGCTCCACGGTGGCCGGCAAATAGACGATGCGTCCGGCCCGCACCGCCTTCAGCTCCCGCCAGCCCGGCAGCCGCAGCAGTTGTGCCCGTGTGGGGGCAAAACTCGATGAGCGCGGGATCAGAATGAATTCCGGCTCGCTGCGCAGAATCTCTTCGATTGAAAGATGCGGCCAGGGTTGGGCGCTGGCCTCCGCGATCGATTCCGCGCCGCTGCGCTGCAACAGGCCCTCGATGAAGCTGTTCCGGCCGACGCTGACCACCGGCTGCAACCATACCAGGAACAGCACGCGGCGCGCCGGATAGGGCCGAATGGCCTCGGCGATGGCCGCCGATTGCCGCTCCAGGTCGGCGGCCAGCCGCCGGCCGCGCTCCGGCACCCCCGCCAGTTCGCCCAAGTGGCGGATCGTGCGGAACACGTCGGCCAGTTCATTGGTGTTGACGGCAAACACCGGAACGCCCAGGCGTTCCAGGGCCTCCATGGTCTCGCGCCGGTTGCCTTCGCGGGTGATGAGCACCAGGTCGGGGGCCAGGCTGACGATGGCCTCCACGCTGGGGTTGATGATGCCGCCCACCCGTGTTTTGGAGCGGGCCTCGGCCGGGTAGTCGCAGTAATCGGTGACGCCGACCACGCGCTCCCCCAACCCCAGCGCGAACAACGTTTCCGTCAGGCTGGGGGCCAGCGACACGATTCGCTGCGGATTCTCGACCACCTCCACCCGCCGCCCCGCATCATCGGTCCTGGTGCGGGCCGCCAGGAAGGCAGGCAACAAGCTCAACACCAGTACGGTCGCCCACGTCCTGACTCGCATACCCATAACGGATTCTACAGCATACCCGCAAATCCCCTATAATGCGTTGTTGGGCTTCAATCAGGTATCGGTGTAACCCGCGCAATCTGCGGCTAGAGCTTTCGTCTTGGTGGTCTGATGCTACGTTTTACCACAGCCGGGGAATCGCATGGCCAGGGGCTGGTAGCCCTGGTGCAGGGACTGCCCGCCGGCGTGCCGGTTGCTGTCGAGTTCATCGACGATGAACTGCGGCGGCGCCAGCAGGGCTACGGCCGTGGCGGGCGGATGCGCATGGAGCGCGATGGCGTGGAGATTCTGGCCGGCGTGCGCCGCGGGGAAACCACGGGCGCGCCGGTGGCCATGCTGATCCGCAACCGGGACTGGGAAAACTGGAAGGACGTCCTTCCGGTCGAGGCCCGTCCGGCGGCCGGCGAGGCGGCGCGCGCCCTCACCCGGCCGCGTCCCGGGCACGCCGACCTGGCCGGCGGCCTGAAGTACAACCTGCACGATGCGCGCTACATCGTGGAGCGGGCCAGCGCGCGGGAAACGGCGGCGCGGGTTGCCGCCGGCGCTCTCGCCAAGCTCCTGCTGCGCGCCTTTCAGATCGAGGTCTGCAGTCACGTCATTGGCGTGGGCAGCGTGGTTCTGCGCCGCCCGGTGGCCTTCGACCAGGTGCGTGAAACGGCAATGCGCCCGGAACCCGATGGCGGCAGCCTGCGTTGCGCCGATGCCGAGACCGAGGCGGCCATGCGCGCCGAGGTGGACAAGGCGCTCGGCACCGGCGATACGGTGGGCGGCATATTCGAAGTCGTGGCCCACGGTGTTCCGCCGGGCCTCGGCACGCACGCCAACTGGGACGAGCGGCTGGACGGCCTGCTGGCCCAGGCGCTAATGTCCATCCAGGCGGTGAAAGCGGTGGAAATCGGCGCCGGCGTCGAGAATGCCGTCTCGTGCGGCTCAGCGGTACAGGATGTGATTGGCTATGACGCCGGCCAGGCGCGTTTCACTCGCGCCTCCAACCGGGCGGGGGGAGTCGAAGGCGGCATCAGCAACGGCGAGGACATCGTCGTGCGCGGCTACCTGAAGCCCATCTCCACGCTCCGCCGCCCGCTGGCCTCCGCCGATCTGGTGACGAAAGAAGCGGTGGAGGCGGCCTACGAGCGTTCCGACGTCTGCGTCGTGCCGGCCGGCGGCGTGGTCGGCGAGGCCATGGTGGCGCTGGTGCTTGCCCGCTGCCTGCTCGAGAAATTCGGCGGCGATTCCCTGGGGGAAACACAGCGGAATTACCGCGGATACCTGGAGCAGTTGCGTTCGTTTTAGTTTTTAGTTTTCAGTTGTCAGTTATCAGTTGTCAGTCTTTCGAACTTCGGTCGGACAACTGCAAACTGAAAACTGAGAACTGAAAACTGAAAACTTCCCGCAGAGGCGCGAGATTGATCTACAAGATCGTCAAGTACGGCAACGCGGTCCTGGAGACGCCGGCCCAGCCGGTGACCGAGTTCAACGAGGAACTCAAGAAACTGGTGGCCGACATGTTCGAGTCCATGTACGCGATGCACGGCGTGGGCCTGGCCGCTCCTCAGATCGGCATTCCGCGGAGCCTGGCGGTCATCGACATCACCTCGGGCGAAGACCCAAACGCGAAGGTGGTGCTCTGCAACCCGACCATTCTGAAGACCGAGGGCAAGCAGACGCTTGAAGAAGGCTGCCTCAGCCTGCCCACCTTCCGCGCACAGGTGAGAAGGCCCAGGAGCGTGACCGTGCGCGCGCAGGACATCACGGGCCGGTGGTTCGAGAAAACGGCGGAAGACTTGCTGGCCCGCGCCTTCCTGCACGAAACCGACCACCTTAGCGGTCGCCTGTTTATCGCGCACCTCAGCGCGCTGCGCCGCGACCTGATCAAGCGCAAGGTGCGCAAGCTGATGAAGGAAGGCGAATGGTGACAATTCACCACAAAGGCACAAAGGGCACAAAGAAACACCAAGCCGACCTCCCTTTGTGAACTTTGTGTCCTTCGTGGCTTTGTGGTGAATTATGCGGCTGGTTTTCATGGGGACGCCGGAGTTTGCGGTGCCGACGCTGCGGGCACTGGCCGCCGCCGGGCACCGGATCTGCGGTGTCTACACGCAGCCGGATAAGCCCGCCGGGCGCGGCGGGGAAATCGCGCCGCCGCCGGTCAAGCGCGCGGCCGCGGGACTTGGCCTGCCCGTCTACCAACCGGAAAAGATCCGCCCGCCGGAAGTTTACGAAGAGCTGAAATCGCTCTCCCCCGAGGCCATCGTCATCGTCGGCTACGGCAAAATCATTCCCCAACACATCATCGACCTGCCGCGCCACGGCTGCATCAACCTGCACGCCTCGCTGCTGCCGAAATACCGGGGCGCGGCGCCGGTCAACTGGGCCATTATCCGCGGCGAAACAGTCACCGGCGTCACCACCATGAAGATCGATGCCGGTTTGGATACGGGCGACATCCTGCTGGTGCGAGAGGCGTCCATCGGCCCCGACGAAGACGCTGCCTCGCTGGGGCGGCGGTTGGCCGAGATTGGCGCGCCCCTCATGCTGGAGACGCTCGAAGGGCTGGAGCGCGGAACCGTCACTCCGGCGCCGCAGGATCATTCGCGCGCCACGCTGGCCCCCATTCTTAAAAAGGAAGACGGGCTGATTGACTGGAGCCTGGATGCGCAGCCGATCGTGAACCGGGTCCGCGGGCTGGCGCCGTGGCCGGGGGCTTACACCCATTTTCGCGGACAATTGCTGCACATCTGGAAAGCGGTGGCGCAGGCACTCTTGCCTGCGCACCAAACGGCGCCGGGCACGCTGCTGGTCGAAGGCCGCACGCTGCGGATTGCCTGCGGCCAGGGGACGCTGCTCGAGGCGCTCGAGGTGCAACTGGAAGGCCGCCGCCGGGTGCCCGCCCTCGATTTCATCAACGGCGCCCGCATTCAGCCCGACGAGAAAGTGCAGTAACCCTCCGCACAAGGACACACGACCGCTTCTTCTCCTTTGTGTCCTTTGGTCTTTGTGGTTCAAGCCCCGCTGCGATTGAGTTCCGCTGCCGAAGCCTGGATCTTGCGGATGGCTTCGGCGATCTGCTCCATGTCGCGCCGCGGACCGAGCAGCATGTTCTGGGTGAACCAGACGGCCTGCTCGCAAAGCTGGTCGTTGGCCGGGCACTGGTTCTGCTCTTCCCACTGCTTCAGCCGTTCTTTCGAAAACAGCCGCTGGTAGCCCCGCGACTGCAGGACTTCCTTGATGAACGGCTGCTTGTTCAGAGGCGAGTAGCCGCCTGACGCCGGGATGCCCTCGGCTGCCAGCGCCTTCAAGAACCTGGCGCGCGGCAGGCCCGCGAATTGTTCCTTCCGGCAGCGGAACATGTACAGGTGGTAGGCATTGCGGGTGCAGCCCTGGTACATGCGGGCGGGAAGAACGCCCGGAATCTCCTTGAGCATGGAGGTCAGGTAACGGGCGTTCTCGTCGCGGGTGCGCGTCTGCTCTTCCAGGCGCGTCATTTGGGCCAGCAGCAGCGCTCCCTGAAACTCGGTCATGCGCAGGTTGAACCCCGTCGTTTTGTAGGAGAAGGCGGTGCCGCTGGCCTTCAGGCCGCTGCCGTTGTTGTGGAAGGCATAGCAGCGTTCCCGGAGATCTTCATCGTCGCACAAGATGGCGCCGCCCTCGCCGGAATTCAGGTTCTTCGAGGCCTGGAAGCTGAAGCAGCCGGTGTCTCCCCAGGCGCCGAGTTTGCGGCCACGCCACTCGCCCAGGTGCGCCTGGCAGGCATCCTCGATCAGCGCGATCTTGTGTTTCCTGGCGATGGGCAGCAGCGCGTCCAGGTCGGCGGCGTTCCCGCCCAGGTGCACGGGGATGATGGCGCGCGTCCGCTCGTTGATCGCGGCTTCCACCTTGCGCGCGTCGATCTGGGAACTTTCGATATCGCTGTCAATGAACACCGGCAGGGCGTGCTGGCGGAGCACCACGTTGATGGTGGCCACGAAGGTATAGGGCGGGACCAGGACCTCGTCACCGGGCTCCACCCCCAGGGCGTTCAGCGAGATAAACAGCGCGGAGGTCCCGTTGGCGGTCGCCAGGCAGTACTTGGCGCCGGTCAGCTTGGCGTAGGCCTCCTCGAACTTCGCGACATTCTTGCCGTAGCCCCGATACCACTTGCCGCTGTGCAGGGTTTCCAGCAGCGCGATCTCCTCCCGCTGGTCGAATTTCGGCCAGGCGGGAAACGGCTCGGTGCGGACTTTCTTGCCCCCCAGCAAGGCGGGCTTTTCGGCGGGCAAGGCTGCTGCCCTCAGGCCAGCCGTGCCGGCAGCGGCGGTCGCCGGAACGGCAGCCAGAAAATGCCTGCGCGTCATCGTCTCGTGCATGGGCGCCTCCGCCGAAATCTTCTCTCAGCCCGCTTTTTTTGTCACTGTTTCCTTTTAGGTCTTCGGTGGGCTTAAACAAAAAATAAGCCCGGCCCCTCTGGCGGGGGGCCGGGCTTCGGAATCGAGGAACAGCGACTGCTTGACTTACCTGCTACAACTATCCTGCCCTTGAGGGTCGAAAAGCGGTATCCCGACTGGGCAGTATTTTTCGGGAGAAAAGCCTGTAGTGGCGGGCACGGACAAACTGTACCTATTTGGTCTTTTTTTCGCTCCCCGAAAGCCACAGAGCCGCCAGCCGCGCTACAGCCGCTTGCGGGGCGGGCTGAGGGGCAAGCCGGCCCGTAGCGCGGCGAGGTTGGCGGCGGCGCCCATGTGGCCAGGGTCGAACCGCAGGCATGCCGCGTAGCTCTCGGCGGCCTCCTCCCTCCGGCCCAACCGTGCCAGCGCGTTGCCGCGGTTGTGATAGGCCTCGGAATAGGCCGGAAAGATGGCGATGGCGTGGTCGTAGGTTGCCACCGCGCCGTTGTCATCGCCGCGCGAGGAAAGAAGAATCCCGTAAAAATAATGCGATTTGGCGCTGGCAGGGGAAGTGTCGATCAGCCGGGTGTAGAAAACCTCCGGGTTCCTCCAGTCCAGGTTCCGCACCACCGTCCGCCCGCCATACAACAAGGCCACGGCGATGAGCACGGCCTTCCATTGGCGCACGCTGGCCAGCGGCATGGCGAGAAGAAGAGCCAGCCCGATGCCGGGCGCATAAGCGAGCCGCTCGCCCATCATGGTGCCGATGGGGAACAAAACGTTGGCGGTGGCCGAGAACAGGATGGCATAGGTCAGCACCGCCGGCCGAAGCTGCCTGTAGCGCCATGCCGCTAAACCCGCTGCGGCCACCAGGCCCAGCCCGGCCCACGCTCTGCCGTCGTCGAGCGACATGACCAGCGGGATCTGCTGGTACGAATAGTCGGCGGAGAGCCAGATGGGCAACACCGTCTTGAAGATGTAGAGGCACTGGACCCAGAGCGCGGAGAGCACTCGGCGGGCCGGATCGAGCAGAGCCATGGGGTTGTCGATCGGCGGGACGAAGCCCGTCCGGGAGACGCCGCGGTGGACCAGCAGCGCCGCGCCGATAATGGCCGCGGCAACGGCCGCCGTCGCCAGGTCCCGATGTAGGGGCGACCCTGGGTGGTCGCCCCGCTGTACCGCCGGCGTCCCGCTTGCCCGATTCGGGCCCGCAACCCGGCGCCGTTCAGCGGCCTGTTGAGGTTGCCGGCCCGAATCGGGCAAGCGGGATGCCGGCGGAACAATCCCTGCCGGGCGCAGGGCGGGCAACGCCAGCGGCAGGGCGGCGAACGCGGCCGCACTTTCCTTCGAGAATACGGCCAGCGCAAACAGTGCCAGCGCCGCGATGCGGCGCCCGCCGGCATAAAGCAGCAGTGAGCCAAGACCGAACGCGGCGGCCAGCAACTCCGCCGAGCCCACCACCGATGTGGTGGCCTCGGTGTGAATGGGGAACAGGGCGAACAGCAAAGCGGCGGTGAAAGCGGTGCGCGGCGGCGCCTGGAGCTGGACCAAGAATCGATAGGCCAGCAGCACCACCGCCAGACCCAGCAGCAGGCCGAACAGGTGAAAGAGGAAGGGGTGCCCGCCGCCGGCCGACCACAATGCCGCCCAAATGGCCTGCGTGACCGGCCGATATTCCAGGCCCCGGCGGTCGGGCCAATAGCCGGATCTGCAGATGGCTACGATGTTGGCGAGCGAGTGCAGCTTTTCGTTCTCGACGATCAGCGGCAGATCGTCGAGAACGAACCGGCAGCCCAGGGCACCGAGATTGGGCAGCAGGAACGCGGCTCCCAGCAGCCAGCCGGCGCGCGGCACCGGCGTCTCCCGCGGCAGAGACCGGGCCGTGGGCTTGGTGCCCTCTTTCTGTTGCTTTCGGATTCGGCGTGCCCGGCTCATAAAAGGCTGTCGGCCGTCGGCTGTCGGCCAGGGTGTCTGAGAACCAGGATTTTTCCACAATCCGAGAAGCAAGTCCAAACCGAGCTGCGCTCCCATCTTCGCACTTCGCACTTCGCACTCAGCACTCGACACCGGGGCTGTATAATGGCGCTATGCCGGAGGAAGCCAAGAAGAAGCTGGAGGAGGAGATCCAGCGGATCGAATATGAGCTGCACAACGAGCTCCCCAAAGAACTGAAGACGGCCATTGCCATGGGCGACCTCAGCGAGAACGCGGAATACCACATGGCCAAGCAGCGGCAGGAAATCCTGCGCGCGCGCCTGGAACAGCTCCAGAAGCGGCTGCACGACCTGGCCATGGTCGATCTTTCCAGGATCCCCCGCGACCGCATCGCGTTCGGCTCCCGGGTAGTGCTTTACGATTTGCAGAAAGAAGCGGAGATCAAGTATAAGCTGGTCAGCTCGGAAGAATCCGACGTCGGCAAGGGCCTCATCTCCACCACCTCCCCCATTGGGCGAGGCTTGATGGGCAAGCAGGTGGGCGACGTGGTCAAAGTGCAGACGCCGGCCGGCGTCAAGGAATTCGAGGTATTGAAGCTGAACACGATTTACGATGAATAGACCGCAGGCTACAGGCTGCAGGCTGCAGGGGCAATCGCCGCCGTGATGGCTGTCACCTGTAGCCTGTAGCCTGCAGCCTGTAGCCTGACATGAGCTTCACCAGCAACATCGGGAAAGGCGCGGGCTTCCTGCTGGACGGGATCGTGCGCTGGCTGGCGCTGTCGCGCATCCATCCCAACATGCTGACGGCCATCGGCCTGATCATCAACGCCGGCGCGGCGGTGGCCTTCGGCGCCGGCAAGTTCATGGCCGGGGCCTTGATCGTGATCGGCGCCGGGCTGTTCGACATGGTGGACGGCCGGGTGGCCCGGCACACCAACACCGCGACGCCCTTCGGCGCGTTCTTTGATTCGGTCATCGACCGCTATTCGGACCTGGCCATTTATTTCGGCCTGCTGGTTTACTACTCCCGCCTCAACCGCCTCTTTTACGTGGCGCTGGTGGCCTTGGCGATGACCGGCTCGGTGATGGTTTCCTACACCCGCGCCCGCGCCGAATCCTTGATCCCCATGTGCAAGGTGGGTTTCATGGAGCGGCCCGAGCGCATCGTGCTGCTGATCATCGGCGGGCTGTTCAACCGCATGGCCGCGGTCCTCTGGGTGATCGCGGTTGTTTCCAACATCACCGTCCTGCACCGCATTGTCTACACCTGGCAGGTCACCAGGAAAACTTCCGCCCGCGCGGCCGATGCTCAATAGGCCCGGGATCGCCGGCCATACAACTGTTAGGCGTGTGGTAACCTCCACAGGTCATCGGGAGTCAGCAGGCACGCGCTGGAAGCAGGCTGAGGCAGCCTGCTCGGCCGCGCCGGCAGAGGAGATCGGGAATGCCGGATCGGACTATGGGCGCCGAGGACTGGGCGGAGATCTGCCGCCGCTACCTGAGGCTGTACACCGGGGCCATCGCCGATATGCTGGACAAGAACGGTTATCGGAACCAGGTGTTGCCCCACTACATCACGCCGTTCACGAATGCCAACCGCGTGGCCGGACCGGCCTTTACCGGACAGGGATTCCCCGGCGCCGGCAACGACGACACAGAAACCCGCCTGGCCATGCTGGACAGCATCACGCCATGCACGGTTTCGGTGTGGGCGTGTAACGGCAGCGTGGACTGCGCGCACTGGGGCGAGATCATGTCCACCGCCGCGCGCCAACGCGGCTGCACCGGCGCCGTGATTGACGGAGGCCTGCGCGACGTGGACTTCATCAACGCCATGGGGTACCCGGTGTTTGCCCGTTTCAAGTGCTCCGCCACTTCCATTGGGCGCTGGGACATCAGGGAACACCAGGTTCCGATCACAATCGGCAACACCGTGATTCATCCCGCCGACTTCGTATTCGGCGACATTGACGGCGTCGTGATTGTGCCCAAGGAGATCTGCGTGGATATCCTGGTGGCCGCCGAAGACCTTTACCGGCGCGAGAGCGCCATGCGCGAAGAACTGCGCTCCGGAATGCCGATGAAGGACGCGCACGCCAAGTACGGATCTCTCTGAAACATCGATAGTGGCGCACTCCTTCTAATGACCCCTGCATAAATTGGGGCACCCCGCAGGGGCGCCGGGAAATTAGCCGGGGGTAACACCCCCGGCCCAAAATTCTTGGCTCGTATCCCAAAAGTGCAACGCATTGACCGATAAGGGAAAACGCAGCAACAAGGACTGGGGGCGCAACGTCGCGAAGCGACGGAACGAACTTAGCCCGCCGTTTCAACGGCGGGTGACCGTGTGGGGCACAGGCGCCGCGAAGCGGCAGCATGAGCTGCTGGCCGCCAGGCCACCCATGCTTCCTCCGAGGTAGGCGTTCGTATGGTCCGGGAGTTGGCCCGCCCGGCCACTTCATGCTGCCGCTTCGCGGCGCGGCTTTCCTCTGCTTCATGACCCGCCGTTGAAACAGCGGGCTAAGATCATGCGGTCGCTTCGCGACCTTCATTCACGTTCCTCTCCGGCTGCCAAGCGTTACACTCTTGGGATACGAGCGAAATTCTTTCCAGATCGCCTTGCCGCGGGGCGTTGCCCCCGGCTAATCTCCTCGCACGCCTTCGGCGGGCGATTGAGTTTGGACAACTGGCGCGCGTGAGGAACCACCGAAACGCCTGGGCGGCCGGCTTACCAACCCCTCTTGGTGTCCGGGTGCCTGGGTGGTCAAAGGGCGGGCAACCATGCTAATCGGTTTCTCGCGGATAGGTTCGGGCAGAGGTGCGGCGGCGCGATGGAAAATGGAGGGACCTATAACACTGGCGTCACGGCCAACCGGTCGATTTCCACGAGCGTGTGCGTCTGCAGCGCGTTTTCAATTGCCGGAAGATTGCGCTCCAGCAGCGCGCACAGATCACGCGTGGAAAGGTCCCCGGTTTTCACCAACAGCAGCTTCCACGGGCGGCCCTGCAACAAGTGCGAATAAAAGGGGAATTTCATGCCAGCGCCAGATGCACGCTCTTGGCCGCCAGCATCCGCCTCGAAAACTCATGGCAGGCGAAAATGTCCTCTTGCTCCAGGTCAGGAAACTCTCTCAGCAAATCCTCGACTGAATCTCCACCGGCCAGATATTCCAGGATGGTTTCCACGGGGTAGCGAAGGCCGCGCACGCACGGCTTCCCGTGGCAAACCTCCGGGTCAACCGTGATGCGGGAAAGCAGATTCTCGTCCCACATGTCCGAATTTTACACGTTCAACTTCCCGATGCCAAGCTGGTGTTTTCCCCGCGGGTTGAGTTCAGCGAGTCTGTGCTGGTTGTCGCTGCCTTGCGGTTCGCGGAGAACACCGGGGGTCTCCACCATCGCGGCGGGCGGCGTCGCCTCGCGGGCTCTGCCCAAGGATTCCCAGGTACTCCTCAAGGCGTGTGCGTGCCATCTTCATCCGAACAAGCGCCGGGAACGACTCGACCGCCGTCTCGTAGGCGCTGTGGGAGGCGCTGAGGAGCTCGGGTACCTCCGTCAGGCGATGGTGCATCAACTTGCTATGTCTGACCGTCATGGTCTTTTGGCCGTCTGCCGGTGCGAGGGTTACCGTATTGTCGCAGGCACCGCGAGTAGGCGTGAGCGGGTCGTGGGCCAGTTTCCGATAAGCGCGTTATGCGACCAGGTGACTCGTCGGCACCACTCAACGGAGATTGGTAAACACTAGGGGACAAGGCAGGACCGATCTGCCAAGTACGAGGCACATCCCGTAAGTTTCAGAAACTGGCTTCGGCTGCGATGCCCGGCTACCTGATGGGACAGAACGCGTCATTCGGTGACGGGGCACCAGAAAGCCGCGAGCAGGAAGAGACCGAAGACCTACGCCCCGACCGATGGGAAGGGCCGCCAGGTCCGCGTCACGATCCCCGAAGATTGATCAGCGCCAAACCAGGAGCCAGGACCGCAGCGGCGGCCGTTGGGGTGCGCCGGCTTCCCGCCGTCGCGGCAAACCAGAGGCTTCGGACTGCAATTCACTGATTCCAAGACGTCATGAGGTTTTGGCTACAGACAGGGCGCGTGCCCAAAAAAGAGACGAGAGGGCGCCGACCAGCACGGGCAGAACTCCGAGCGTCGATAGGCGGAGGTCATAGAAGAATGCGCAAGCCCCATGTTCTCAGATTGTTCGGGATTTGCGAGAGGCACAATCGGCTTGACTTAAACTAGGTTAATTCAGAACATGAGAATGTCGATTCTGAACGAAGCTCTAAGGAGGAGCCTTTCATGACTCGATTGCTCAGTGCAGTGGTTGTGGGTCTGGTTGCGTTGATGACGGCGCCATTTGCCGTCGGGCAGACGGACCTTCCGGGGTCGAAGGACTATCCCGGGATCTCCCGCATGCCCGGCTACTACATCGCGAGCTACGAGGAGTCTCCATTCGATTCCTTCTCCTTCACGGTTACGGAAGCCGGCAAGCAGAAGCAACAGGCGGTCGAAGGACGCCGGTACAATTTCAGGTACAACCTCACGGAAAACGCCACGATGCCCAGCCAACTGCAGGTCGTACGCAACTATCAGAATGCAGCGCGTTCCGCGGGAGGGCAAGTGCTGTACGACTCAGCCGAGGCCACGACACTTCGCCTCAGCAAGGGTGGCAAGGAGGTCTGGTGTTCTGTTGAGGTCTGTAACAGACCGAGTGGGCTGTGCATCAACATGGTCATCATCGAAAAGCAAGCCATGCAGCAGGACGTGACCATCGACGCGAAGGCCATGGCCCAGGACCTCGGAGAGACCGGCCGGGTTGCCATCTATGGCATCTTCTTTGACACGGGCAAGGCGGAACTCAAACCCGAATCCGGTCCCGCGCTCATCGAAATCGCCAAACTGCTCAAGGAAAGCCCCACGCTGAAGGTCTACGTCGTCGGGCACACCGATATGGTCGCCGATCTCGCCACGAATGTGAAACTGTCGCAAGCTAGGGCCCAGTCGGTGGTGAACGCGCTGGTTAGCCAGCACGGAATTGCCGGCGCACGGCTGATCCCTTATGGCGACGGCCCCTATGCGCCCGTGGCAACCAATAGAACCGAGGAAGGCCGGGCAAAGAACCGACGGGTCGAGTTGGTGGAAATCGCGACCAAGTGACTGTCCCTATTGCAAATCCCGTCAGCGGCCACATCAGATCGGCTATTGGCGATCGAATGTCCGAGTAGGTGGGAGATGACGCCAACCAGCGGATAGATCCTGCTTAACGCCGCAGTGTTTACGATTCTGCCTCGCTTGGCCGCATAGTCGGCATTTCGGAAACTGACCCAGTGCCCGTAACGGCCTGCCGTTGCAAGTAGACCAGACAACCATCCAGGGCGGGGGGCCGGACCGCCGTCCAAACCATGTTTCCTTGCGCGTTCTGTTTTGGCTGAATATTTGACGACAACAGTGTCTCCTGTCCGGACTTTATTGCCTTTGTTTTCAGCGCGCAATACGTGAAAAAAGCCCAAAAGTCTTGACACGTATGTCATACTGAAATTATGTGTATTGAGTTGTAATTTCTACTTGGTTATCCACTTTCACCTGTTATTCACCTGTTTTAGCAGGTGAAGCGGCCAGGGACAGACCGCCGGACGAATTGCCCGGCACCAAAGAAAGCGAGTAGACAATGCAAGCAACCAATGAAAAACCGATCACGCAGAGGAAACACAGCCGGCCGGCGGCGGGGCGCGGCACGAACGGGCGGTTCCCGGTCGGAGTTTCGGGCAACCCGGCGGGGAGGCCGGAAGGCAGCCGCCACCGCGCCAGCGTGCTGGCCGAAGCGCTGCTTGACGGACGCGTCGAGGCATTGACCGAAAAGGCGGTCGAGATGGCGCTGGCCGGCGATGTGACGGCGCTTCGGCTTTGCCTGGAGCGCCTGCTGCCGGTGCGCCGGGAACGGCACCTCACCATGACCCTGCCCGCACCCGTAACGGCGGCCGACATCACCGCGGGCTTCGTCCGGGTGGTGGAGGCTCTTGCCAGCGGGGATCTGACACCCTCGGAAACCTCTTCCGTGGCGGAGTTGCTGGAGAGCGCCCGGCGGGCGATCGAGACCACCGACCTGGCCCGGCGAATCGCGGAACTCGAACAGCGTCTAGAGGGGGGAGAGCAGCATGAGGCTGGGGCGGACAATTGACCGGCTGAACAAGAAGGCGCCACAGCCGCCCGTGACTTGGCAAGAACTCGTGCGCTCCCAGAGGCGGCCGGCTGGCGGCGCGGCCTTGAGCCCGCGAAGCGGGCGATAGTCTGGTAGCCCACAGCGCAAGCTGTGGGTAGCAAAAGAGGGCAGAACAAGCCCGCGAAGCGGGCGACAGAAAACGCCGCCAGATTTCTGTCGCCCGCTTCGCGGGCTTGTTCCGCCTGCCGCGAACCTCTCCCACGGCTGACGGCGTGGGCTAGCAGACTGTCGCCCGCTTCGCGGGCTCATGGCGGCCCGCTTCGAGGGCCCTCGGGCCAGTCTGTGCGTACCTGCTACGTTAGGAGTCGGGTGAAGGACAAGACCCTGCGTGCCACACAGCCCCACGCGCCCCGGAGGGGTGCGAGGAAGCGCGCCAAAAGGGCGTTCCAGGCACCCCTCCGAGGTGCCCGAAATTCTTTCAAGATCGACTTGCCGCGGGGCGTTGCCCCCGGCTAATCTCCTCGCACGCCTTCGGCGTGCGGCCGTTCGGGCCGGATGTTAACCGCCACCCGTAACCAATTTATGCTTTTAGTAGCACACGATCTGTCCGGTTTTGGGTTTTTGGTGTTTGGTTTCAAGAGAGAAAACCAGTGGTAGTAGGGGCTGCGGGAAAGCAGCGCTCCAACGGATCAGCGGCGCAAACGCGGGGGAAGCATCTGGCGCGCCGACGAGGCCGGCGGCGGCGAGAACGGATACAGGTCCGGAACCACGACAATCTCGGTGGTGAATTTCAGCGGGAACGACCGCCCGGTCGGGTAGGTCAGTTCCAGCATGAACGCCGTGTAGCCTTGCGCCGGTTTGGGCACGCGCACCGAATAGATGCCGTGCGCGCCGTCCACCGTGGCGCTGGTCCAGGCCGGGCCGATGGCCATCAGGCGAAAATCGCGCGCCTGGGGATTGGTGGCCTGCCACAGGCGCACCTCTGACGGCTTATCGATGGTCTTCAGCAGAATGGAGCCGTCGCCGCGGTCGGCCCGCCAGTAAAACCGCGGGCGCGGCGTGCCCGCCTGGATGGCTTCGAACCAAGCCAGGACTCCGGTCAGCGTCTCGGTGGAAGCCAGCGAATGGTCGGTGTTCGGCACATAGCGCAAATACTTCTCGCCGGGCAGGTCGTTGAAGTAGAACTGCGCCGAATCGGGCAGGAAAAACTGATCGCCGGTGGAATTCACCAGGTACTTGGGCAGGGTGAAGCGCTCGCGGTAGGTGTAAGGGTCTTCAATCTCGAATAGCGCGTCGATCTGGGGCGTGCCCAGCCAGCCCATGACGCCGGCAGCCACGTAGTCCTGGATGGCGGGCGACCAGAAGCCGTAGGCGCGCCAGTGGTGGACGAAGGATTGTTCCAGGTTGAGGCAATCGGCGACCATGGGGACGATGGCCACCACGCGCGGATCGACGGCCGCCGTAGTCCAGGTGGTCCAGCCCCGCTTGGATGCGCCCCCGACCACGAAACGATTGACGGTGATCTTCCCTCCGGCGTCGCCGGCGAGAAAACTGGTGACGGCGTCCATGGCCCGGACCGCGGCCTTGGTCATGGGCAGGCGGGCCGGCCAGCGCTCGTCATTGGTGCGCAGGAAGCGGTCCCAGGTGTAGGCGATCAAGGCGTCTTCACTGCGCGAAATGCTCTCGCCGGCGAAGCGCAGCGGCTGGTTGGGCACCATTTGCAGGTCGGCGACCACGGCGCCGCTGTCGAGCGCCATGGAGGCCAGCAGCGGGTCGGGGCCGGCCGGCGCCCTGCCGCCGTTCGATCCTCCGTCGATGAACAGCAAGGCGGTGGCGCTGGTGACGCGCTCGGGGCGGGTGATCACCAGCCAGTGCCGCCACTCGGTCCGGTCCACCTCGGCGCTGGTCAGCCAGTTCTGCGAGACCATCTCCAGCACGTAGTAGTTGAGTCCCAAGGCCGATCCGGAGCCGACGAGCTGGTAGCGGTAGGAGGAGTCGGGTGCTTCGACATAGCGATCCAGCGCCGTGTAAACGCCGGTATCGGCGGATGCCAGGCTGCAGGCCAGCAGGAAGATGAGCAGCACCTGTTTTTTCACGGCCATAATTCACCACCGGGGCCGCGAGACCCTCAGGCGCCAAGCGTATCATTTCCCGCCGCTCGTGTCGCAGCGCGCAGGACTCGGCACTCGGCGTTTAGCGGCTAACTGCTCGATCAGAGCGGAAAGATCGGAGGGATCGACGGGCTTGGTGGCGTGGGCGTCGTAACCGGCTGCCTTTGCTTTCTCGATGTCGCTGCTCATGCCGAAACCGGTCAGAGCAATGGCTGGGGTGGCGGCCAGTTCGGGCAACTGGCGCAGGCGGCGGATGAATTCGTAGCCATCCATCCCGGGCATGCGGATGTCGGAGATGATCACGTCCGGATGCTTGCGCAGGGCTACATCCAGGCCGGTCTCTCCTCCCTCCGCCGTGAGTACGGAGTATCCAATGGCTTCCAGTTCCAGCCGCAGCAGGCGGAGGATGTCGTGCGAGTCTTCGATCACCAGGACGCGGAGGCCGGTGGGGGCGGGCGCGGCGGCCACCGGGCGGCCGGCCGGTTCCCGCTCGGCGCTTTGCGGCGCGGCCAGGGGCAGGCGCAGCCGGAAGGTGCTTCCGCACCCCGGTCCCTGACTTTCCGCGCTGATCGAGCCGCCATGCAAATTGACGATCTGGTGCACCACCGCCAGCCCCACTCCCAGCCCCGACTCCGATTGGAGCCAGGCGGAAGAGCCCTGCCGGAAGGGCTCGAAGATTTGGTTCAGAAAATCGGAAGCGATCCCGATGCCGGTGTCCTGAACTTCGAGGATGGCGGCGTCGTGCAGGGCATGGGAACTGATCCACACCAGGCCGCCGGTGTCGGTGTATTTGACGGCGTTGGTCAGCAGGTTCATCACCACCTGTTGCAGGCGCGTCCGGTCGCCCCACACGCGCAGGGTCAGCGGGGCGAACTGGACCAGGAATTTCAGCCCCTTGGCGTGGGCCATTTCCCGGACCGCCTCGATGGAAGCCTCCGCCACCTGGTTCAGGTCCACCAGTTCCCGCTCGAGCTTGATCTTGTGCTCGGAGATGCGGGCCACGTCCAGGCAGTCGGAAACGATGCGCTCGATGTTGTGGGCGTTGCGCTCCAGCGATTTGATGCCTTCGCTGATCAGCGGGTCCTGCGTCAGAGCCTTCTGGCTCTTCAAGACGCGCGTCCAGCCCAGGATGGGCATCAGGGGATTGCGGAGCTCGTGGCTGAGGATGGCCACGAACTCGTCTTTGGCCCGGCTGGCCTTTTCCGCCTTGTCCCGTTCGGCGATCATTTCGCGGTAGAGGCGGGCGTTCTCCAGCGCCAGGCTGCACCGGTGGGCGAGGTCCTCGGCCAGGGAAAGATCGACATCGGAGTAGCACCGGCCGGATTCGGCCATGGCGAAGGTGATGGCGCCTACCGTTGTGCCTTCGGTGGCCAGTGGGACGGTCAGGGCCGACCGCACGCCGATCTGCCGGAACACCTCGCGGTCGCCGCAGTGGTCGTCGAGCCACTCCGGGGTAATGTCGGGCAGCATCTCCGGCCGCCCCGTCGCCAGGACCTGGGCCACGCAACCAGGCAGCGGGCCGCCCCGCGCATAAGAACAAACGGAGCTCCCGGCGAGTTCCGCCTGCGCCGCATCGGAATGCGCGGGCGGAAGCCGGCGGACCGCGCCGTCGTGTTCCACCAGGTAAACAAAGCACCAATCCGCCAGGGAGGGCACGGCCAGCCGCGCCACCGCGGCAAAGCTCTTTTCATAGTCCAGCGAAGCAGCCAGCAGACGGCTGGCTTCGGCCAGAAACTCCAGGCGGCGGGCGGCTTGCTGCTCGGCGTCGGCCACCCGCTCCCGCACCAGCAGGCGCGCGCGCTCTTCCTCCGCGCGCTTGCGCTCGGTCATGTCCCGCAGCAGCCAGCGCAAACCGGCCGGCCGGGAGTCATGCTCGCGCACCACCGCCACCGTGATCGCCGCCGGAAAGGCAGGGCTGCCGCGGGGCTGCATGCGGATTTCCCAGTTGTCCAGTTTCTCTGGATGGCTGTTCTGTAACTGCGCCAGCAATTCCCGGAACGCCGCATGATCTTCGCCGGCCACAAAGAGCAGAAGAGGAGTCCCGGCCAGGCTGTCCTGGGGCGCGCGGAACAGGAGCGCGGCTGAGTTGTTCGCTTCCTGAATCACGCCCTCCAGATCGGTGACCACGTAGCCGTCGGGAGCGAACTCGAACAGCTCCCGGTAGCGCCGCCGCCCGGCTTCGACGGCGCGATGGGCTTCAGCCAGCCTCTGGTTTCGGGCGCTCAGCTCGCGCTCAGCCGCGCTCAGGTCTTCCACGTTGCGGCGCAGGGCGGCGTTGGCTTCCTGAAAACCGCGCAGCGCCATTTCGAAGGGCGACAGGCTTTCGGTGAAGAAGGCGGCAGCCCAGGCGGCCGCCTGCGCCCGCTCCGCGGGCCGCAATTCCGCGGCGATGGTGGCCAGCGCGTCGTGATGCGTGGCCGCCATTTCCAGCACACCCAACCCTTCGGCGAACGCGCGCCGGCCCAGCTCGTACGCCGAACGAAGCGGCGCTTCACCGGCTTCGGCCAGGTACTTGCGTAGCTCGGCCGTGTATCGCTCCGCGAGGTTCTCAGGGTGGTCTGCCACAATCAGGTGTCAGGTGAGGGGCCTGCAAAACTCCATTCGCGCCAACAGAGCCGTCCCGCCATGCGGGATCAGCGAGCGGGTGCCCCGCAAGGCCAACCCAGCGCTGCGCCAGCACCCGCTCGCTGACGCTCGCGGCTCTGTTGCTGGGTCCATTCTGTAACTTCGCAGATACCTCGGTTTGTCAGGCGCCAGGTCTCAGCAAACAGGTGACGCACTCCCCTGACACCCCTGGCACCTGAAACCTGGCATCTCTCAACTGGGGCCCAGGTAGCGAACAACAAGCACCAGCGCGTCGTCGGTGCCCTTGGCATAGCGGGCACAGATGCGCTCGGCGGCTTGCTGGGGCCTGTCAGATAAGACTAATCTGCGAGGGAAATCGTTGCGGATTCCGTCGGTGGTCAGAATCAGGGTGTCGCCGGGAGCCAGGGCGGAGAGGGACAGGTGCAGGGTGGGCAGGTTCATTCCCACCAGGCCGGAATGAAGCATGATGGATTCGCTGGCCGGTTCGAGCCCCGGGCCGGCGCGCAACAGCAGGCCCTCGACGTTGCCGACGCCCACCCATTCCAGGCCCGCGGCGCGGAAGCAGGCCAGGCTGATGACGGCGCCGCGGGTGGTCAGCAGCGCCGCGTGGCAGCGCCGAAACAGCGCCGCCAGCGGTTCGTGGGGATGTTCCTGGAGAAGCGCGCGGGCGGTGCCGGCGGCGTAGGCCGCCTCTTCGCCGTGGCCCAACCCGTCGATGGCCGCCGCCAGCGTGCCGCCGGCGAAGGGCTGCACCAGCCAGGCGTCCCCGCAGACGGTTTCTCCGCGAAGGGTCTGTGAGGCGGCGCCCCATTCCAGGCGCACCCCTGAGGATGCTTCCTCAGTCATCGGACCCACTTTTTCATGGTGACGGTGGTGCCCCGGCCCACCTTGGAGATGATCTCGAATTCGTCCATCAGCCGGCGCGCCCCAGGCAGGCCCAGGCCCAGGCCTTTGGCCGTGGAATAGCCGTCCTGCATGGCCAGGGCGATGTCCGGGATACCCGGCCCTTGATCGCGGGCCATGACCGTGAGGCCCTGGCGCCCGCCCTGGTTGACGGGTTTCAGGACGATCTCGCCGCGCTTGGCGTACTCGATGATGTTGCGGGCTACCTCGGAGATCGCAGTGGCGACAACGGCCAGGCTGCTCCCGGTGAAGCCGATGCGCTCCGCCAGGGCGCGGCCCTGCTGCCGGGCGATCACGATATCCGCATCGGAACTGATGGGGACATGAATCTCATCGCCCACGATAGCCACCTTGTTCACTAATAACGACATGAACTTCACCGGCCACGACTGGCGCTCCGCTTGGTGCGTTTGTGCAGCAACTCCAGTCCTTCTTCCAGGTCCAGGGCCGTCTCGACGTCGCCCAGGGTCAAACCCAGTTGTACCATGGCGAACGCCACTTCCGGCTGGATGCCCACGATCACCGTTCGCGCCCCGCGCAGGCCCACCATGTGTGCCAGGGCCCGCAAGGTGCGGGCGGCAAACGAATCCATGACGTCCAGCACCGTCACATCCACGATCACCCCGCGTGAGCGGTAGCGGCCCACCTGTTCGGCCAGGTCATCGCGCAGTCGCAGCAGATCGTCGTCGGTCAGCGCCGACTGGATGGTGGCGATCAGGAAATCACCCTGCTTTAGAATCGGAACTAGCATGGCTTATATCGTCGCCTCGGGTTCTTCTTCTGGTTCTTCCTCGGTTTTTTCCCGGATGACCTTGTAGCCCAGTAACCGTTCAGCCTCCTCAATTCCTCCCTGCAGGTCCCCCACGGTCCGCATCCTGCTCAGGTCCACGCCGATGGTCACCAGGGTCTGGGCGATCTCCGACGACAGTCCGGTGACAATCACGGTGGCCCCCATCAGCCGCGAGGCATCCACGGTCTGCACCATGTGGTTGGCCACGGTGGAGTCCACCGTGGGCACGCCGGTGATGTCGATGACCACCACCTTGGCGCGGTTGGCGCGGATGCCGCGCAGCAGTTGCTCGGTAATCTGCCGGGCGCGCTGCGGGTCGATCACCCCGATGATGGGCAGGATGAGCAGGCGTTCGCGCACCTGGAGCACCGGGGTGGAGAGCTCCCGGATGGCCTCCTGCTGCTGCCGGATGATGCGCTCGCGTTCCTGCACGAAACCCACGGCCACCGTCGTCGCGATCCCGTTGGCGGCCGGTTCGTAGACGTCCAGCACGCGGCTCAGCAGCGGCAACTTCGACTGGTACTTCACGAACAGCGAGCGGGCCAGCACGTCGCGCAGCAGCAGCACGATGCCCAGCAACTCGTGGACTTCCACGCCGCGCGGGATGATGCGTTCCGACAGGTCGCGCGCATAGGCTTCCAGGGCCTCCACGCTCCCGGTTTCCAGCACCGTCACGTAATTGTCATAGACCGCGGTGGCCTCGGCGAAAATCTCTTCCCGGGTCATGGCCGTCAGCAGCCCCGATTCGGTGATCCGGCGGGCCCAGTCTTCACGCAACTGGGTGCGGTTTTCGCGCAGGTGAGCGACCAGTTCCTGCAGCAGGCCGCTGGTCGATTCGGAAGACGGTTGCACGGCACTGTCGGTCAACCGGCCTTCGTTGCTTCTCATCGGCGTGGTCCTCCATGAGTCCGGCGGCGGGGGAACCCGCGCCTGCAAAGCGAGTGGAATGCCGAGCGGGTGGCTGTGTTGAAGGCCGCCGTCACGCGCGAACCCCTGACGACCGTTGGCTCATGCTCTCAACGCAAAAACAAAGGGCGAAACGCGCTCTCTCGAGTCTGTTTCGCGACGTCCGTGATGCCCAGGCACGGGGTCCGGCTGGCAACCGGACCGAAAAACCTCTCGATTCCCACAATCTTTAAATCTATCGGAGAAATGCCGGACTGTCAACTGCGCACGGTCATGGAGATGGGAGCCGCAGATTTCGCAGATTACACGGATTAGCAGAGTCTGAATCTGTGCAATCTGCGGAATCTGCGGCTAAGGCTCGGTTACGCCGTGGATCAACACCCGGCCGGGGAGTTGGCCGGTGTCCTCGCCGTTTTCCAGCACCACTTTCCCATTGACCAGCACGTGGTGGATGCCGGCCGCGTACTGGTGCGGCTTCTCGTAGGTGGCGCGGTCGGCAACGGTGGCCGGATCGAATACCACCAGGTCGGCGCGCATTCCCGTGCGGATCACGCCGCGGTCCCGGACTCCGATTTTCTCGGCGTTCAGCGACGTCATCTTGCGCACCGCCTCTTCCAGCGAGAGCAGCTTCAGCTCGCGAACGTAGCGGCCGAGCACCCGCGCGAAGGTGCCGTAGGAGCGCGGGTGCAGGGTTTCAGCGCCCAGCGGGCCTTCGGGACGCACGGCCAAACCGTCGGAGGCCACCGAGCACCACGGCTGCCGCAGCGCCAACTGCATGTCTTCCTCGCGATGATGGAAGTAGACGCAGGGCACCGAGCCGTTCTCCTCCAGGAGCACGTCGAACAGCACCTCGACCGGGTCGCCGCCCCGCGCCGCGATCAGCTCGCTCATGCGCCGCCCCTGGAAGGGCCGGTTGCGCGGATTCTTGAGCGCCACCAGCAGCATCCCTTCCCAGCCGCCGGTGGCGGTGTAGTGGTTGTACCAGCCGGGCAGGCCCTCGAGAATCTCGCGCTTCATGCGGGCGCGGGCCGCGGGGTCACGCAGCCGCTCCAGCATGCGGGGCGTGCCGCCATCCTGCGCCCAGGGCGGAATGATGGCGGACAGGTTGTTCTGGCCCGCGAAGTAGGGATAGACGTTGGCCGAGATGCGCACGCCCGAAGCGCGCGCCCGCTCGATCTGCGCCACCACCTCGTTCATGCGTCCCCACAACGCGCGGTCGGCGATCTTCAGGTGCAGCACCTCGACCGGCGCGCCGGCCGACCGGCCGATCTCGATGGCCTCCTCGAGCGCGTCGAAGATCCCGATGCCTTCGGTGCGAATGTGCGTGCAGTAAATCCCGCCGTACTTTTTCGCCACGCGCACCAGGTCCAGGATCTCCTGCCGGGTGGCGGCCGAGGACGGCGGGGTGATCAGGGAGTCGGCCAGTCCCAGCGCGCCCTGCCGCATGGCTTCCGCGACCAGGCGGCGCATCTCAGCCATCTCCGCGGCTGTTGGCCGGCGCATGTCGTACCCCACCGCGCATTCCCACACCTGTCCCAGGCCGACGTAGGAGGCGATGTTGGTGGCCACGCCGCGCTTCTCCAGAAGCCGGAAGTATTCACCCAGCGTCCGCCACCGCTCGGTGACGGCGGCCGGCGCCGCCCAGCGCGCCTTGCCGGCAACAGGCCCGGCTGAGTTCGCTTCCCCCAGCACCATGGTGGTCACGCCCTGGTGCACCATGCTGCGGGCGCCGGGATCGATCAGGATGGAGTAGTCGGAGTGGTTGTGGGCGTCGATGAATCCGGGGCAGAGGGCGAGGCCGGCCGCGTCAATCTCCCGCCGGGCCGCGCCGTTCACCTTGGGCATCTCGGCAATGGTGTCGCCGCGGATGGCCACGTCGCCGGGGAAGGCGGGCCGGCCGCTGCCGTCCACGATGCGGGCATTGCGGATCACCAGGTCGTAGGCGCGCTCCTGGGCGCGCAAGTTTGCCGCGCCGAGCGCGGCCGCTGCCATTCGCGCGAACTCTCGCCGGTTCATGGCTGCTGTTTTACCACAAGCGCGGGCGGGGATAGCGGCGCGTTTCGCGATCGCCCGTTGACTTGATTGCCGGCGGAGCGTAGCATCACCCCCGTCGTGCATGAGCCGCAAGACGATTCAACCGATAGAAGGAGAAGAACCATGTGCCGGATCACCAGGCGGGAACTATTGGCAGGCGGCGCGGCGGTCTTGAACCTGGCCTCGGAATTGCCGGCCTCCCAATCCAGTGCGGGCGGCGCGGAAGCCGGCAAGGTGGATCTGCTCGCGCCCGATATTTATTTTCATGAGGGGCAGCTTTCCGCACAGGCGGATGCGGTCTGCAACAACGGCTGGATCATCTTCGAGGATTACGTGCTGGTGATCGACGCCAATTTCCCCGGCGGCGCCAGAGAGATCATCGGCAAGATCCGCCGCATCACCGACCGGCCGATCCGCTTTGCCTTCGACACCCACCACCACGGCGACCACGCCTACGGCAACCAGGTATTTGTCGAGAACGGGGCGGTTCCGCTGGCGCATACCGGCGTGGTGGAGGAGATGAAGCGGTACGAAACGGGTTACTATGCCGGCAAGCCGGGAGCCTGGGAGCAGGCGGCGAAGGGCCGCGCGGACGTGAAGAACAGCAAGCTTAAGCCGCCCTCGGTTCTTTTCCCGAGGGAACTTTTCTTTGACGACGGCAAGCACCGCGTGGAGCTGATTCACCTGGGCGTGGCGCACACCCATGGCGACGCCGTGGCCTGGCTGCCGAAGGAAAGAATCCTGTTTACCGGGGATGTCTGCGTCAACGGGCCATACAACTACGTCGGCGACGGCGAGGTTGAAAAATGGGTGCCGACTCTGGACGCCGCCAAGCAGCTCGGCGCGCGCACCGTCTGCCCGGGGCATGGCCCGCGCGGCGCGGCGGCGATGCTGGACGATCAGCAGGCGTTCTTCAAGATGCTGCGGGAGCAGGTCGGCGCGCTGATGGCCAAGAAACCGCCGGAAGAGGCGCGGGCCCTGGTCGAGCCCCTGCGCGCCACCCTCAAAGCCAACGCGCAGATTGCCCGCTATGTCGGAGAGCGCTCGGCCCAGTGGGATCCTTTTCCGGCACAGGTGCAGAAAGTCTACTTGGAAATGACCGGCCGGAAACTCGCGGCCTTGCCGCGGGAGTCGCACCAGGCCCGCCTGGTTCACGCCCGCGCGCACGGTCTGGCCTGACGCTACTGTGAGACGCTATACTAAACGCCATCCCGGAACTGAAAATGCAAACTCCAGCTCAGAGGAGCCTCCGATGATTGCCAAAGCCAGACTGCTCATAGTCGCGTGCATCCTGGTTGTTTTCTGCGCCCCCTCCGGCGGCGCGCAGGGACCTTCCGCCAGGAAGAAAGCTTCCGCCAAGTCTCAAGCCAGGTACACGATTTCGGGCCGGATCGATGGCATCCCGACTCCCCGGCGGGCCACCGTGGTGGCCAAGGGGCACAATCGGCCGTCCCATTCGATAACCACCCATGCGGATGGAACGTTCATCTTCCGCAACCTGCTTCCGGGCACTTACGAGATCCGGCCAAGGCACAATGCTCTCCTTTTCTCGCCATCGTTCCATACCGTGGCCCTCACCAGTCACGACGTTGGCAACGTACACTTCACGGCCCGCGAAAGGCCGCACAAGAGGAGGTAGGCCGCTGGTTTCGCAACGGCCTGGGAGAGGGCGGAGAGGAGCGTAGCGGTCGCCCCGCGCCCCGGCTGTTCTCCCGACAAGATGCCGGCGGCACAGCGCTATTCCGGCTGCTCGGCCGCTTGGGCCGTAACGGTGTTGCGCTTCTCGTGCCAGAGGGTGATCAGCAGAGTGCTGGCCAGGACCAGCACCCCGCCGGCGACGGCCGACCGCGTCAGCCGTTCACCCAGCCAGATGGCGGCGATGGGCACCCCGAAAAACGTGATCAGGTAGTTGGACAATCCCGCCTGCATGGCATCCAGGTTCTTGAGCGCCTTCAGGAACAGAATCATGGAAAGGTAGTTGTGGAAAAAGGTCAGCAGGATCAGCCCGCTCCAGGTACTCAAGGTGAATTGCGGGATGCGGCTGAATACCGATCCTTCCTGGAGCAGCACGACGGGCGCCATCAGACCGCACACCGCCACATAGGTATAAAACAGCATGCGCATCGGCGAATGCCAGGCCAGGGCCTTTTTTCCGTAGGAGTTGTAGAAGGCGCTGCCCAGGGTGGCGCCGAAGATGAGCAGGTTCCCCGCCAGGTAGCCGGACCCAAAACTCAGACCGCGGAAGTCGATCCCCGAGCACAGCAAAACGCCCGAGATGGCAATGCCGAAGCTGATCCAGCGCAGCGCCGTCATTCGCTCGCGCAGGAAGATAAAAGCAAACAGCGCGGTGGTGACCGGCAGCGTGAGGTTGATGAGGGCCGCGTTGCTGGCCAGCGACATGCGCGTGCCCCAGGTCATGAACACCTGGGCTGGAAACACGCCGACCGCGGCCAGCAAAAGGTAGATGCACACCAGGTTCGGCCGCCCGGCGGCAAGGCCGGGCTGCTCTTGAGCTCCTTCCAGGCGCAACCAGGGATAAAGCATGATCAGGGCCAGGGTCATCGGTCCCCACACGGTGAACAGGGGGCCCACCTGGTCCTGGACCAGCTTGATGCAGGTGAACTGCAGCGCCCACATCAGGTTGCAACTGAACAGAAACAGCCAGGAACGCACGCTCGTTTCCCCCCAAGCCGGATTAATCACCACGGATGAAGTCGCCGCGGCGATTTCATCCGTGGTCAATCTTCTTTTTGGCGTATTTCTCCGCCAGCCGCCGCATGTCGTAGGTGAACTCGACCCAGGCGTGTTCCCAGCGCCGGGCACTGGCTTTGGTATACCGGTAGAAGCCCCTGGCGTTGGCGATGCCGGTAGCGCCGCCGGCGACCACATTGCGCATCAGCCTGGGCACCGACTTCGTGTTGCACAGCTTGGGCAGCAACCCTTCCATGACCGCTGCATAGGCCGGGATCCCGGTCAGGTCCATCCAGCGAAACGGCCCGGCCAGCAGGGCCCACCAACCCATGTCATTGCGGAAGGACTTGTCCACCGTTTCGATGTCGGCAATGCCGGCCTCCACCAGGTAGCAGGCCTCCCGGATCATGGCGTACATCATGCGGTTGGAGAGGAAACCCCGTATGTCCTGGCGCAGGACCGTCGGCTCTTTGCCGCAAATCTCTCCCAGTCTGCGGGTCAAGCGCACGGCGCGCGGGCAGGTCTGCCGGCCGGGGATGACTTCCAGGTATCGCATGACCTGCGCGGGCTCGCCCCAATGCATTCCGATGAAGCGCTCGGGGCGCCTCCGCCCGGCCTGCAAAACGGTGATGGGCAGGCTGGAGGTGTTGGAGGCGATGACCGTGCCCGCCGGAACGGCAGCCTCCAGCTCTCCGTAGATGCGGCGCTTCAGCGGCAGGTCTTCCTTTACAGACTCGATGACGAAGCGGCACGGCGACAATTCCTTCACCGAACCCACCAGGTGGAATTTCCTCTTCCATT
>Ga0315288_10000739_pt1 | contig 41475 bp, 32 predicted proteins | sample YL17G11_20_MG_FD_203454 | JGI IMG/M metagenome (GOLD analysis project Ga0315288, IMG submission 203454) | Sediment microbial communities from Yellowstone Lake, YNP, Wyoming, USA - YL17G11_20 | ecosystem: Environmental > Aquatic > Freshwater > Lake > Sediment | place: USA: Wyoming | collected...
AGGAATCGCGGTTCACGTTCACCGTCCCCCGCTACGCCGAGCTGCTCATGGACACCTACCTCGTGGTGACGCTGCCCACCATTTGGAGCCCGATTTATCCGCCCCTGTCGTGCGGCGACGCCTGGCGCCCCTACGAGTTCCGCTGGATTGAAAACCTCGGCACCCAAATGATAAAGGAGGTGGTGTTCTCCGTGGGCGGCCAAGTTCTGCAGCGCATGACGGGCAAGTATCTGCTGGCGCAGGTGCAGCGCGACCTGAACGGCACCAAGCGCTTCCTCTACGACACCATGACCGGCAGCACTGCCGAATTCAACGACCCCGCCAACTTTTCTGGGCGCAAGGGCACGTACCCCAACGTGTATTACAACACGAGCCAGCAGGGTCCGGAGCCCTCCATTCGCGGTCGCAAGCTGTACATCCCGTTGAATGCGTGGTTCTGCAACAACAGCCGCACCGCATTCCCGCTGGTGGCGCTGCAATACAACGAGCTGCAGATTGACGTGGTCATGCGCCCCGTGCGCGAACTGTTTGTCACGCGCGACATCAATTACACTCCTCCAGGCCTTACCATTAGCTCCAGCACGCCGATAACGCCCGCCGAGGTCGCCCAAGCGCCCTTCATTCAGCCCAACTTCAATGAGCCGGAGTATCAATTTTACCGGTTCTTGCAGCCGCCTCCCGCCATCGACATCACCACGTCCGATGTGTATCTCGACAAGCGCACGGACTGGAACGCCGACGTGCACCTGCTGTCCACGTACTGCTTTCTGTCCGCCGAAGAGTCGCGCGTGTTTGCGTCCCAGGAACAGAAGTACCTGCTTAAGGAGGCGTATGAGTGGGATTTCAAGAACATCACGGGCAGCCACCGCGTGGAACTGCAGAACACGATGGGCATGGTGGCGACGTGGATGTTCCTGTTTCAGCGCAGCGACATCAACCTGCGCAACCAGTGGAGCAACTACACGAACTGGCCTTACAATAATGTCATTCCGGATGACGTGACGCCGGCGCCCGACACTGGGACATACACAAATCCATGCAACGCAATCATCACGAACACGGTGCTTGATTTGGATTATTATAAGAAGGCCTATATTGCAACCATCATTGTGTCGGCCAATGATTTGGAACGATTTCAACTTGGGCAAAATATAACGGTGACATATGATGCATTAAATTACATAAATGGAATAATCATTAATATTATTGGAAACACCGTTTCATTCCAAGTCGTGTATAGTGTCTCAAATGCAACAGTAGCGCCAATTTATAATAACACAAGTGGTCCCTTTACCCTGTTTGGGTCAACGTATTCTAACTATTCCATACTGGACACTCCTCAATTCATTTATGCTAGTGGAAAAAATTATATCGTGAGAACTGCAACATATACATACATTGCCTCGTCAAGTTCCGCCTCAACGATTTCATTTAAATTGATTGATTCTACAACTGGAACCGTGTATGATTCACCAAACACCTATGTATTACCAGCCGCACCGCCCAGCCCACCCACCACATTCACATATGACCTTCTCGATTGTTTTATTGGAAACGGCGATGCATTTCAGTTACAATTTTTTTCAACCGAACAGGTGGCTTATTATGTCATTGGTGGTGTAGCATCCAGCTATTATGGAACTTTGACAGGGTATCCAGTATCGTATTCTTCGGGCATTGTCACCATTAACAGCGGGATTTTACCCAATGAAATCGGTCCCGGCGTGGAGCCCGATGGCACGCCATCTGGACTTTACATCACGCAGAACTACAACACGGAGAACCAGCGCGAGATTCTGCAGCAGCTCGGCATTCTGCTGAACGGCGCGTACCGCGAAAACATGCTGGAATCGGGCGTGTACAACTACGTCGAAAAATACATCCGAACCATGGGTTCCGCGCCGTTCGGGCTCTACGTGTACAACTTCGGACTGAATGCAAGCAACGCCGAGTATCAGCCCAGCGGCGCCATCAACCTGAGCAAGTTCTCCACCATTGAGCTGGAATTCAGCACTTATGTGCCGCCGCTGGACCCGAGCGCCAACTTTTACACGATTTGCGACCCGGAAACGGGCATCCCCGTGGGAGTCAACAAGCCGCAGTGGCGCATTTACGATTACAACTACGACCTGACGGTGCTGGAGGAGAGGTACAATGTTCTGACGTTCATCGGCGGCAACTGCGCGCTCATGTATGCACGATAAAATAAATGGACCCCCGCCATGGAACATGGACCATGCAACATAAAACACAGAACACAGACCATAGAACACAGAACACATGGATTTAGCAAGTCGCCCCAAATTCGGAAAACGGGGGTTTATGATAATATTATAATAATTTAGTATTATAATACTATTCGCGACACACGACGACGTTATAATGAATCTTAAAAACATCAAACATGCCAAAGGAACCGGCGCAAAGACCGACGTTCCGGAGCAATGGACCATCAAACCATTCCAGGATTATTTCATAACAGTTCTCAAAATATTCGTGGCATTCATCATATTGTGTTGGACCACCACCTGCAATTTTTTGAATGCATTGAACATTGTCCCCAGCACGGACTATCCGACGAACATTTCAAAAGACGAACCGAACAACAAATACTGCTACGGGGGCAAATGCATGGTCGCCAATCAGAATGCAAATGACGCGGCCGCGCTGAGTCAGAAGACGATTGGATGGATGATAAAGTGGTGGTGGCAGGCCACTCAGCTGGCGGGATACAAAGCAGGAGGCTGGATGTTGAACTGGTACTTCACAAAAACAGGGGGGTATGCGAAACCCATGGCAAAAGATGACAGCGACTCCCTGATGTCCTTCATTAAGTGGTTGCTGTTCGGAGCGTTCACGCAATTTTCGCTGTTGCTCATGTTCTTCCTTTCATTTCTGATATCCATTCCGGGGTACGTTCAAGGGTTGTTCTCGTTCTCAACCTACACCAGCTTGATACCCAACGCCGTGTTTAGATGGGGCTGGAGTTTCTTGCTGTTTTTGTTGTATTCATTGGTCACGTTCTGGTTGGGCTGGGTTTCGTTTTTCCCCGTCGTGTATGAATGCATTCATTTGTTGTATCTGTTTTTCATTAAACCAATAAATGACAACGCGGACGACTTCAAGAATGAATTCATGAATCGAATGAAGTATCTTATCACCGGATTTGTCATCATGGCAGTCATCGTTGCATTTGTTCAATTGCCGTCCGAAGCGGCCTGGGCCATCATGGGAACCGTGATTTTAGTGTCATTGTTTCTGAAAAAAAAAAGCAGTGCTGACGCGAATGCTGACGCGGACTAATGCAATAATGCAATAATGCAATAATGCAATAAATCATAATAAAACCATGTCATGTCATACATGCATCATTCATCCAATGCAAAACCCAGACACCACCACCACTACCACCACTTCTTTCATTCATCCGATGGTGAGCGTGTGCACCCCGACATTCAACCGTCGCCCGTTCATCCCCGCCATGCTGGAGTGTTTCAACCATCAAACCTACCCCCGCGACCGCATGGAATGGGTCATCATTGATGACGGAACCGACCCCATTGAAGACCTCGTGTCTCAGCATCCTTGCGTTCGCTACTTCAAACACGCCGATAAACTGTCTCTCGGAAAAAAACGCAACATGATGCATGAACGGGCGCAGGGCGAAATCATCGTCTACATGGACGACGACGACTACTATCCGCCGGAGCGCGTGTCGCACGCAGTGGAAACCCTGTTGCACCACCGGAAAAAGCGAACCGGGGTAAAGCTCGTGGGCAGCAGCGAAATGTGCATTTACTTCAAGGGTTCCAGCCACCAAGGCGAAGGCCAAGGCGAATGCCAAAGCCAAGGCCAAATGGTGCAGTTTGGCCCATACGGACCGAACCACGCCACCGCCGCCACATTCGCGTTCTGGAAGGACCTGTTGAAAACAATGAATCTGGCGTACGAAGAGGATGCGTGCCTGGCCGAAGAGCGCGCATTTTTACGCGGGTACACCGTTCCCATGGCGCAGCTGGACCCCATGAAAGTCATTCTCGTGTTTTCGCACGAGCACAACACGTTTGACAAGCGCATGCTGCTTAAAAACATGGGACGCGACGCCAACATGCGGGTCAGCCCCAAAACGGTGTCGGATTTCATAAAGGAGCCCGCGCTGCTGCGCTTTTACACGCAGGAAGTGGATGCTGCGCTGAAATCATATGAACCAGGACACCCCTCCATGAAACCCGACGTGCTGCAACAAATCAATGCAAAAATGCAGAAACAGCAACAGATGCAACAGCAGCAGCAGCAGCACAAGCACAAGCAGCAACAACAACCGCACCAGGACGCCATCATGAAAACGGTGATCACGTTCAAGGCGCCGAATGCAGAAACCCGCGAAATGACCGTGCAAGAATTGATACAAACGGTGCAATCGCAGGCCGAGAAGCTGGAGAAAATGCGAGAGATGTGCAACAAAAAAATGCGCGAGAATTCGGAACTGCTTGCCACCATCCAGGACCGCGACGAAGTCATCGCCGCGCATCTGGAAACCATTGAGCGCCAGGCCGCGCTGCTGGACCACCAATGCACCCCTGAATAAAGTGGTTGCACTCGCATCAATCCGCGTCTCCTCCTCCATCGTCTTCGCCTCCATCCTCGTGCAAAACTTCGCTGGGATACGTGCATTTGTCCAAATAGCGCTGCATGCGCTGAATGTCCAGCTTGGTGATTTCAAACTCTTCTATGATTTGGTCAATCCGCGCGTCGGCCTTATTCGCTGCATCATCCTTGTGGCTGTTTTCATTTTTAAACAAATTCAAGAAAAATGCAAACAAATCTTTTTTATCCATCCCGAATTTCTGACACATCATTTGAATGAACAGCGAGTTGTTGTATTCGGTGCTGTATTTGGTCAGCACTTTGGTGAATCGCACCTCGGACGGGTTAAATTTGGGGCGCGTGTCAAACCGTTCGTGATACAATTTATTGTTGTAGAAGGTTTTGATGAGCGAGCTCATTTCGTTGAACTGCCAAATCTGTTTTTGAAACGTGATGCGGTCAATGTAGTCGGCCAGGCAGATGTTGTCCAGCGCTTCCTTGTAGAATTGGAATGCCTCCATGGGCGCCTGTTTTGCCAGCACGTCCACCACGTTTTCGTGCCACAGCAGGCCCACGATGGTGCGGTCGGTTTCATTCATGAGCGCCAAATGCTCCGTCAATTTGCACGGCGCGTTCATCAGCTTTTTGACAATGGTCTTGCTGTCCTCGTTGTTGGTTTTCGGCTGAAAAATGGTTTGAATCAGCGAATTGTTGTAGCTGTCGGAAGCGGTGCCATTGTTGGCATTGTTGAATATGCTGCCAATGGTTGCAATTTTTCGAAGGTCACCCTGTATGAAGCGCGCAACATTCTTGTGCAGCGTGGGGTCGCACGAGCGCAGCGTGGACTTCAGTATGACGCCGACCTGTTCCAGCGTGGGTGTTTTGAGCTCAAACGACACGCACACCTTCATCAGTTCGCGGATTTTCTTGTCGACGTGGTAGTTGCCAATGCAGATGATTGGGTTCATGGTCACGTCCTCCAGCCGCTGCTTCTTCGTCTTTTTGGGGCGCATGAGTTTAATCAGCGCGTTGATGCCGCCCTTGTCGCCGTTGTTCATGCCGTCTATCTCGTCCATGACAATGGCAATGCGCTTCGGCTTGCGCTGGAACATGGAAAGCACGCTGTGCTCGCTCATGTTGTGATTGGTTATGAGGTCAATGATGGACTTGTTGCGTATGTCGCCCGCATCGTATTTCACCATGTCGTAATTCAGGGCCTTGAGCAACTGCACTATGAATTCCGTTTTGCCGGCGCCGGGATTCCCGTACACGTAAATGCCGCGACGAATTGTTAAATCGCCTTTTTTGGCATGAAACGCCTCCAGCGCTGCGGCAATGCTGGCTGCAATGGATTCACGTTCCAGCACCTCGTTGTAATTTATGGCTTTCATTTCCATTTCCATTTTCATTGCGACATTTGATTTTTTTTTCAATTTCGACATTATTAAGCAACGCGTGCAATACAATAAATTACATGATAAAGAGTGTTTGTATTTAATATTGAATTGCATGGAATCAATTATTAGTAATCCACATAGCAATCCAAATAAAATAAAAACATATTGTATATTTGTTTTTATTTGAGTATTTGAGTATTTGAAATGGACCCCAATCAAGGTTCCAGTTCCGGTGGGCTGAATTTTCAGCGCATTGTCATCATCATTGCCATCATCATGCTGATTGCGGCAATGGTGTTCATCGGGTATGCTCTCTACAAACAGTCCAGCGACATCGCATGGCCCCCTGAAACACCGCAATGCCCGGATTATTGGACCTATGACGCCACAAAAAAGGTGTGCACAAACCCGAACAAGATATCAAACTGTGAATACAACGGCATACCTGCAGGCACTCAAGGAATGCCAACATGCCCGCCGCAATGATGGAGAATTGAATTGGTGGGGGTTTCAATATAAATAAAATAATTATATGTATATAATTCAATAACTTACATACATAATACATAACATAACACGTTCACAAGGAAATGCAGCACCAACAAATCAGCGGGTCCACATACTCATCCAAACCCTCCACAAATGCACAACAACATGGACATAATGCGCGCAAACACATTCGGCCCAATGGTCGCATTGACATTTTAGGCCCAACGGTTGAGCAGCAGTTCGCCATGTACGACAAAATCCCGAATTCTAGCACGTGCTCCTCGTTTCGCGATGCCATGATCGGCAACTGGGAAAACACGCCACTCAGCGACGCTTTTTTTAGCACGGGCAACATGCAAATCGTGCAGAACGGGCTGCGCAACGGTGTCCACGCCATGTCCAAGGGCGCATACTTAATCGCCCCCCAGGACTGCGACAACCTGAAAATGATCATGCGCAGCGTGTTTCTGCAGAGCGCCATGAATTTAGCAACCGACATTCCTGGCCAAATCGCCGCGCTCAACAAGATTGTGGTGGACATGTATGTGCCTAAGCTGTACAACGAAGCGCGCGCCTACATTCAATACAAGCGCGATGCCAGCACCATGTACACGCCGATTGACCGTCCCATCTATTCAGCCGAAAATGACAAGACGCTGGAACTTCAGCCGTGGTTCTAAATCGGGGAACGTAGTTCCCCGAACCCCTCCTTATCGGGAACTACGTGCCTTTGCTTCGCGCATGACCCCCGACCCCATTTCTAATTTAGCACGTTGAAAATATAATAAATGATACATCCTATGCTAAAGTCGGCGACGAAAATGCTTATCAAATGATACAGACGCCCATAATGCTCATGCAGACCCTCTTTCGCGGGATTCTTCGAGGTCCATTCGAGTTTCAATTCTTCAATGATTTCATACAGCGTGAATGCAGCCACCACAATTAACGCATCCTTCAATGCAATCAGCATCAAATGATGCAATGGTTTCATTTCTTGTTCCTTATTTTTATTTTAATATATGTGTCGAAAAAAATAAAAATAAAAATTGAATTACTTTGCATGGTGCATTCCATATTTGCATCATCCATCTGCCATCAATCATGCCATCGGAACGTGAAACCCTGTTCAAGAAATCCGCGCTTCGCAACGACGAGTTCGAGCGATATTTGAGTTCATCCGAACCTGCATCACTGGGCCACAACATGAATAAGAGCAGCAGCAGCAGCAGCATTGTCATTGACAGCACGCGCGGCTACGTCATTCCGCTGCCCCTCTCCTATTTTGTCGCGGATAAAGCCAATGCCCTAGGATGCCGTCGGAACAAAGGCAAGGCCGATGCCATGCCGTTCGAAAGTTTCCGATTCATCAGCGTGCAACACCGCGGAGGCAATGCACACTCGCTCGTCCTCATCAAGAGCCGCGCAATTCGGTCCAATCCGCACCACATTGCGATATTTGAGTCCAATGGGCGAAACAAGTTCTGCGGCATTCGCATTCTGGACGACCACCAGAAAAACGTCACCAAGGCGTACACCACCATCTCCCCCGAATACAACATCAACTACGGGTCAGATAAATGCAATCCTGGGTATTGCGGCATTTACAGCATCATCTGCGTGGTCGCATTTCGGCATTACCGCAGCAAGACCGGCACCCTCTGGCTGACCAAATGGATGAAACTTATGGCGCACATGAGCCAATGCATCGACCGCAACTCGGGCTGCCTCGGCGTGGAACTCGCCGCTCGTGTCCAGGAAATCATAGCCACTTCGGCACCGGGTTGCGCTGAGCGCGAAATCGCGGACGAGATTCGGGCGTGCATCGCCGTGAAACATGACAGCATTCTTTCATTTGTTCTTTGAATCATTCTTTGAACATACAATCCGAGAGAAATTCAATAAATAAATCAATACACAACAAATAAATAACCATTAATCTTCCCCTAATCATGACCCCCAATAAAAAACATTTTTTTATATATTTTTATTGCATTTCTCTCAAATTCAAACCAACCAAAACCAAATCAAACACAACCAACACAACCAAACTCAATGCAGCCGCTTATGCCTTTTTGGCTTTGACAATCTTCTTTGCGCCAGCCTTTGCTGGAGCAGTTGATGCAGCAGCAGTAATTTCGCTCACGCGCTTCTCTTCCTGTCTGACGTATTCGGCACGCAACTCTGCCAAATCGGCCAGCCAAAGCTGCTCAATGCTGGTGCCTTCTAACATGGAATGCTGTGCCTCCTTCTGCCCCTTTTCTTTCAACAGCCGTTGCACGTTCTCCTCACTCACGCTGTCCATCGGCAGCTTCAGCAAATACTTGTAATGCTCGTCGTTTTCTATGCTGTCGTAGCCCTTTAATTGCAGCATGGCCACCAGCTCTTCGCCGCGCTTTCGCCTCAAGTCAATGCTGCCGTCCAGTAATTCCTGGATGTAGCGCGCTTTATTGCTCAGGATGCGGAGTTCCGCTGCCATAGCCGCCAGCTGATGCGCCTTGCGCTTCTCATACAGGGACAATCGCGTCGCATAATACTCGCGCACAATGTCATGCACGTTGTTGAACTTCTTCAACTGGTCCTTGCTGTCAAACAGGTGCATGTTGCTCGTGGATTCCGTGGTGTACATCTTCAGCAGCTTTTCAACCGCGGTGCAGCACCCGTGGTCCACAACCGCAGCAAGTGCGCCAAAGTCCGCCGTAGCCGGAAACATGATAGTGAAATCCACCACCGTGTCCGTGCTCATGTCAACGTAGTCTTTAATCGAGTTGGCCTCAATCAGCGATTCCAAGTGCTTCTTGAAATCCTCCGTCCAATGGCCAACCGGGAGTTCGGTCACGCGCACCTGCTTCTTGTCGGCGTCCACGCTGTGCAGCCCTTTAACCAGGAATTTGCTTGCCGTGGTCGAAGGAATCGCAGTAATGCTGCCTTTGAACCCGCGGTAATACGGCTCGATTGCACCCCACTCCGCCTCGGGCTTTTTTAGAAGCATGGCTTTCACATAGTCAATCACCTGCAGAGGGTTGTGGCACATGATGTCCGTGCTGAACCCGGTGCCGATGCCTTTCGTGCCGTTGATGAGCACCATCGGCACAACTGGCGCGTAAAATGTGGGCTCCACCAGCTGGCCGTCGTCGTCCAGATACTCCAAGACGGCATCGTCTTCCGCGCGGTAAATCAGTCGGGTGATTGCATTGAGCTGCGTGAAGATGTATCTTTCACTAGCAGAATCTTTTCCGCCCTGAAGACGCGTGCCAAACTGACCGTTGGGCTCAAACAAGTTGATGTTGTTGCTGCCGACGAAGTTCTGCGCCATGCCGATGATGGCCGCATTCAGGCTCGCCTCGCCATGGTGGTAGCCCGAGTGTTCCGATACGTAGCCGCTGAACTGCGCCACCTTGATTTCCGTCTTGAGTCCGCCCTTCTTGAAAGCCGCAAACAAGATTTTGCGCAGCGAGATTTTCAGGCCGTCCATGCCGTTCGCAATGGAGCGCTGATTGTCGTACACCGAGAAGTGCTTCATCTCGCGCGTCATGAAATCCTCATATGACACGTGTTTGTGGCTGGTGTCCAGATGGTCAGCGCGATTGTAGGTGGAAAGCCACTCCTTGCGGTCATCGGCGCGTTTCTTGTTGAACACGAGGTCAATTGCATTGTCGCTCTGTTCGCCCGTGTGCGCAAAATCCACGATTTTCTTGTGCTCGAAATATTCCTTGAACTCGCGTCCCGTGCTGGTTCCCAAACCCTTGTAGTATTTGATGGCCCATGTGCTGACATCCATTGCACCAGCTCCACCGTTTTTCCACGCCTCAAACTCGCCCTCGTTGTAGAATAAGCGCTCTTGTTGTCCCTTGCGCGCCTTCAAAATCGGCGTGTTCATGAATCCGATGAATCCCGGGATGTGCGTCAATGTGGGCCACTCACTCTGAAACAGGTTGATGCCGAGGCCCTTGATGTGCGACCCGTCCAAATCCTGGTCCGTCATGAACAGCACTTTGCCGTATCGCAGCCGCTTGGCCACGTCTTCTGCCGTGTATTCGCGCCCGTTCTCCAGACCCAGGATGCGCTTGATTTCCGCAATTTCCGTGTTTTCTGCAATGCGCTTGACCGCCTCGCCGCGCACGTTCATGAACTTGCCCTTGACCGGATACACGCCAATGGTGTTGCGGTCCTCCTTGCTCAGGCCGGACACAATGCCCGCCTTGGCCGAATCTCCTTCGCAAAAGATGATGGTGCACTGCCCCGACTTCTCCGTCCCCGCAAAATTGGCGTCAATCAGTTTGGGGATGCCGCGAATGGTGCGCGTCTTTGCGCCGTCCGTCTTCTTCGCCGCCTTCGCTTCCTTCACTTCCGTCAAAGCGCAGGCCGCATCCATGACACCCATCTTCGCCACCTTCTCCACGAACTCGTCACTCACGGTGCAGGCCGACCCGAAATTCGCGCTCGTTGTCGTCAGCTCGTCCTTCGTCTGGCTGGAAAAGGCGGGATTCTCCACGTCGCAGCGCAAGAACAGGGTCAGCTGCTCCTTGATTGTCGCTGGCTTCACGTCCACCTTCTTCTTGGTCTTGATGTACGCCGCCAACTTGCGCAGGAGCTGACCCATCACGTATTCCACATGCTTGCCGCCTTTGGACGTGCAAATGCCGTTCACGAATGAGACGTGCGCAAACTCGTCCGTGTTTGTCAGGCATACGGCGTATTCCCAGCGCTCCGAGGGCGCCTCATACACGCGCTTGACCTCGGGGCGAATGTAGAGGCCGATGTACTGCTTGAAATCTTTCACTGGCACGACGCTGCCGTTGTACTTCACACGAATGCTGCGGTCCGTGACGGCGGCGATGTCATACACGCGCTTCGTGAATAGCGCCGTCATGTCAGGGGTCAGCCCTGCAATGCAGAGGCGCGCGTAATCGGGGCGGAACGAGATGCGCGTGTAAGGCTTTTTTGTGGTGCATTTTGCGATTTTTGGCGGGCAAATCTCGGTCAGATTCGCCTTGAATTCCTGAGTGTATTTGAGACCGCGCACGTGGTCCACGGTTTCCACGGAGCCCCAGGTGGACCACACGAGGACGAGCTTGAATCCGAAGCCGTTCTTCCCGCCGACGATTTTCTCCTTCTTGTCCTCGGCGTAATTGGTGGAGGTGCGCAAGTGCCCGAAAATCATCTCGGGAATCCACATCTTGTGCTCGGGGTGCTGCGCGATGTCGATGCCGTTGCCGTCGTTGGTCATGGTGATTGTTCCGGTCGCGGCATCCACCTCCACTTCAATGGACGTCACGGGGAGCGCATTGGGCTTGCCGTCTTTGATTGCCTGCGCCTGACGGATGACGTGGTCGCGCATATTGACGAGACCCTCGTCCACCAACTTGTAGAGCGCGGGGATGTGCGTGAACGTCGATAGACCGATGCTTACGCCTTCTGCTCCGGCGCTTCCAGTCGTGTATTCGGTGCATTCGGTCAGCTGAATGGAGCCAATGTACGTGTCGGGCTTCTTGAGAATGTGCTCCAAGTCCGTCATTTTCTGATACTTGCTGGACAAAGATGAGTCGGTTGTTGTGGCCATTGGTCTGATTGTCTGATTGTCTGATTGTCTTTATGAAATAAAGGGATGCATAACATTCATTTATTCGCTTTAAATTGCTTCAATTTTTTATTTTATTGTATTTATTGACATGTGTTCAATGCCTCCTGCTCTTCCTATGGCTTCTCTTTCTATGGCTCTTCTTATTGCCACCACGAGAATGAGAACGAGAACGAGGACGACGAATCCTCATAGAAGTTCCATCAGGAAAATGAAGCATTGCAGAAGGTGCACGTGCACCGCTGCGACTTTTAGAATCAGAAGCAGTCGGTTGCTCGCGAACCAACTTTGTGAAAGCTTGCACTAGCTCTTTGTTGGTTTGAATGCCTTCAAATGGGTCGGATTTAGAATGAAGTTTGTCAATGAATGCAACAAATTCGGGATGTTTGCCATAAACAGTCGCTAAATTTCCTAATTTAATGAGTAGTTTTTTATAACGTGCATCATTCAGTTTGGGTTCAATTGCTTCACGGATTCCTTCATACAAAAATATGGAATTATCATAATTGTCTTCTTCAACTTTTTCAGCAGCATCATCTTCAGCACGATGACTCATTGCAATTATTGTGGTTATTGGATGTTATATCATATAAATACAAAAAAAATAAATAAATGCCACATTTACATTTTTAATGCCTCTTGTGGCTCCTCTTGTGGCTCTTCTTTCTATGGCTCTTCTTATGTTTGCGGCTCCTCTTCTTGCTACCCCCGTGGTGGCTCCTGGGTCCATTGCGTTTTTTTGTGGTTATTTTAAAAGCTAAAGGAGGATGGCCTAATGGAGCTGCTGCTGCAACTATTCTGGTCGTCGTTCCCACTGGATGATGATAAACCTGTCTCAAACTATCCCGTGCATTTGCTAATCCCAAATCAACCGGAACTTTGGCAATTCCTCTTAATTCTTTTAAACCCTCACGGGAATGTTGCAACATTTGTGGCGTGATGCTCACTGGCTGAATATACGGTGACGGAAGTTTGCCCTTTGGGTATGAACGTCTTGACGGCTTGTTCAAATGAAATGGTTCAAAGTTACCTGGTTTTTCCTGCTCTGCGAGCCGTAAAAACGACTCCTTGGCAAGTTCACTTAAAGGAGGAGGAAGAGGGGGAGGAGGAGGAAGGTCGCTCATGTTGGTTGGATATGTTTATAATATATACATAAAATAAAAAATGTCAGGCTATAATTATTATTCCCTATTTAAATGTCGGTGCTATCAGCCGATTAACAAGAAGTTGGTGGAAACGGGCAGCGGCGGCGAAGTTGTGCCCGTCGTGGTCAACTTCAAAGTGTTTAGCATAATCATTCGAACTGCAACGGCGCAACGCAACGATTGTTTTACGCAGGCCAATCGCCCGACCAATGTTTATAAAAGTTGGACGGGAGCACCGGCGGGATACGGCCAGCCAATACGGAATCAATTCAATTGATTTGCGATTTTCGATTTGCTAAAGCAATTGATGCATTCATTGAAATCAATTATATCCATTATTAAATCCATTATTAAATCCATTATTAAATCCATTGCACTTTCTTTTTTTTTCTTTCATTACACTATAATACAACCAATCAAAACAATGGGAAGAAACCACACGCGTTCGGCCGACGGATTTTATCACATCCACGGCAAGAAGTACGAGATGCTGCGCGGTTCTCGCGCCCAGGTGTTTCACGGCACCGCTCACAAGACCGACGGCACTCCCGGTCTCACTAAAGCCGACCTGCTCATGAACAAGCACGGCCGCATTGTCAGCGCCAAGAAGCACGCCACCGCTAAAAGGGAGAAGCGTTTAGCGAAACACGGTTGGACTGCCAAGAAGGGCAAGTTCGGCGCCGTTCGCATCTCCGACCTTAAGAAGAGTCGCAAGCACAAGAAGCATTGAACCACTCCTGAAAATAAATGTGTAAATAAATGTGTAAATAAATGTGTAAATAAATGTGTAAATAAATGAATTGAATGCATTATCAATTCATTTTTATCATTTTTAAGCGCTCAATGCATCTCATCCATAACATCTATGTATTTGCGTGTTTGTTTATGTTTGTGGAGATTTGTGCACCGACGACGATGCCGCCTAGTCGTCTTCTTCGACAATGTGGTGCGATTGCAGTTTCGGGTTTTGGGATGACGACGTGCCATTCGACGGCTTCGTTTTCTGGTTTTACTTCCTCCGCCACCGCCGCCGCCCAGTGCAATGGTTGGGTCATGAACATAATCCAATAGGATGCGCCCAATTTCTTCCTTAACTGCATCATCATAATCATCATAATCATCATACTTGGCATTCGCCCTCAAATCATGAATGAGTTCGCTTATTATGGGGTTCTTCATTTCATTCTTTAAAATCACATGTTTCACAAAAGTTGGAAACAATCGCCTCTTTGTTTCAGTGTCATACACTCCCTCTTGGGGGTTTTCGGGCGTTTTATTTCTTACGCCCACGTAATATGCAGTGGGGTTCACCCCTCGTCCGATTTGTTCTTTGATTGGGTTCAATAATGCAGGGAATATGTGTTTGAAGCGCGAAACGAGAGATTGGCTGACTTTCACGCGCTTCAATGCGTCGTGCAGACGAAGCATCAGCGGCGAAATCTCGGGCATTTCCTTAAACCCAATTTTCCGATTTCCATCCGGATCCACGGGATCCAATATTTGGTCCAATTTGGAACGGAAGAACGTTTCGGATTTAGGCGGGAACTTTATTTGTGAAAACACCTCATTCAACCATGTGGTGTACGCACCCACATCTTGCCCCCCTCTATAAATCGAAAACAGTTGGGCCATGTGTTGGCTCATGTCAAAATTGTATGTCATTTGTGGGCTTTCCTTGAAAAACTGAATCATGTTTGCACCGGTGGGTGCTGCTTGAAATCTTGTAGGAACGACATCGCCGAATGGGTCAGGCAGTTCCACTATTTTGCGCCCGATGCTGCGCAGCAGCATCAAAAACGCGGTCCGGTCTTCATCTATTTGTTCGGCAGTTGCAGCATTGGTCGCTGCAATGTTGCCCTGTTTCAAATAATACGTCTCATCCAACTGGTCCATCTTGGCGCGCAACTGGCCAACCAGTTGAATGAACTCAGCATTGGTCTCGGCAAATGCGGGGTTTGCCTGCAGCAGCTGTAGCAAATACAGGTCTATGAACGCGCGCAACCGGGCGAAATCCTTCGGATTTTTGCGGGCCATGAAAATGCGGATAAACAGCGACTTGCCTTCATCGCAAAAAATGCAAATGATGTCCAGCATCGTGGTTTTCAGCGACACCATGTTGTCGGTAGTGTACTGTCGCAGTATCATGGCTTCTAAATCTGCGGGGGGCTGCACGCCGTCCTTTGCTGGGTAAAGAGACCCCACATACAAATCAACGAACTCCCCAATCTCTTTTTTAACCAAATCGACCGGTTGCAGGTAGTAGCTGTCCACAATGCAGGGTCCGCACAACGGATGCTCAATCTGAGAGAAACATTTGGTTTCTTGGGTCACCAGCTGCACCTTCGGGTTCTTCACCAATCGTTTGCTGATGAGTTGCGTGTTTGCGTCCTCGTTGCGATTTCCGTACATGAACAGTCCAATGCGGTCAACAGATGACAGAATGAATTCAATCTTTTTCCTTTGCGCCGCGATTGCCGCCTTTGTGCGGTAGCGTTTTGCACGTTCATAAAAATTGCCATATAGAATCATCATGTAGAGAGAAAACAGCAATAAAAATTGACGGGACACATCGCCAAACACAAAACAGTCAATGTCGTTCATCATTATATTTCCGCATCTCTCTTTCACTTGTGCCAAATCCACGCCCGATGCAGCCACAATCTCCGGACTGAACGCATTCCCCAAAAAGTCTCGAATGTAATAAGAGACCGCAGCACCTCCCCCTGCCACAATGTGCACGCCCGATGGACGCATTGCTTCATTTACCGCCGTGAGAGCAGCAACAATCATGTCGGTCCTCGTCAGCGGATGGCTGCTGGCTTGGCTGGCCAATATCGGCAGCCCGTTGCCTTCCAGTGCCGGGGCTTCTCCAGGTGCTTCTCCTTCTTCTTCATGTGGCACCAATGCTTTTGCCATTGTTGGAATCATGATCGCGCCGTCAGCTTCATCTTGGTTGGTTTTGTAAGCAACCTCATCAAAGTAGTTGCCGTATTGACCGCTGGGAAATATGTCAGAAAACTGTTTCCCATCGGAGGTTAGTATGGTCGGATTCTGCATGACCGCAATCAGCACGGATTTTACGAGCGTGGATTGGATGAGTTGGGTTTCACTCATAATAAGCAATTCAAAAAATGAATCGCATTCGGCACGGATGATGGCATTTGGACTTGGACTTGGACTTGGACCTGAACCGGTTGCAACTGTAGTAAATTTCTTCACGCAACTGACATTTATGCCACGCGCAATGAGAACGTTGACTGGAGAATAGGGGTCATCCTCGGTTGCATTCGAATGCAACAACAATTCCATCATCAAATCCAGACGATTGTAAGGGCCAATCGGTTTTGCATTGTGAATGAATGGTTCGGGTTCAATGGGGGCCAATGCGCCGGGCAACCGGGGATTGTTCAACACATGATTCATGACATGTGCGGTGAAAACTGGAATGTTGAACACGGGTCCAATGTGCAAACGGAGAGAAGTTCGGTTCCCAGTGAGGGAAACCCTTAACTCAAATCCTCGGCCCACTTGTTGAAATGGTTCACTCAATGCCAGTGCATTCAATGCATCAAATGTTGCGCGCGTGATGCTTGTGCACGTGTCCTCTGGCGTGCGCGTTGAAATGAAGAGGTTGTAATGCGGAGTAAAATCGGACAATGCTCCGATGGATGGGTTGCAGTAAGACACAATGACGTCCCCTGCTAAATCAACCGGTGCATCGGCAGTCAAATTTACGACGGCCATCGGCTGGGCAACTCGAATTGCTTGTTCAACCGCTTTCACATAAAAATCGGAAGTTAGAGAAAGTTGATTGAAGGACATCAGGCCTTTTTCAATTGCCTCTCTCGCATTCAATTCTCTGGTTTCAGGATTTACAGGTGCAGGTGCAGGTGCAGGTGCAGGTGCAGGCTCAGGTGCTAGCGCTATTACAGGCTCAGGCACGGCATCAGATGTTGGCGCCATCGAATCAACATTAATCGCTAGGGAATCAACATTGGGTGAAGTGGGTTCAGGCGCAAGCGCAGCATTTGAAGGCGCAAGCGCAGCCTCATTTGTTTCTAAAGTAGATGACATTTGAAACCGGTGTGTTATATTATTGCAACATTAAAAACCATTGTCGCTACACATTTTTTCAAAATACTTTTTGCTCACAATCAAATGATGCATGTTTGAATGGTTGTCCGATGATTTGAATTTGGCTCGCTGCCGATGACAGTAAAATTCGTATGCTTTATACACGGATGTTGAACCCGTTAGTTCCCCCACATATTCCTGGATTGCCGCCAGCACGTCCCCGCGTTTGTCCCACAGCGCGCACTTGACATGCAACAAATGCTTGTCGTTTTCAATCACCACGTCCGGATAAAAGTGCCGAATCAGCCCCAAAAAGGTGGCATCGTTATGGTTGTGACTCTGCAGCTGTGGGGACGGCTGATGCAGTTGCTGGGCGTGGTGCAGTTTAAACAGCGTGGTGAATTCATCGATTTCCAGCTCGTGTGCGTCGTCGTCCTCGTCGGCCACAACAATGGTCTGGGTCCAAAAATCCTTGAACCGTGCCACCAGGGGCAAATGCTTGCTGGTCAGCTGCATAAATGAATCGGTCGGTTCCGAATAATTCGGCAAATGCTTTATGAGTCGCGCCTTCAGCGTGTGCACAAAAAACACATTCGGAATTCTCTCCTCCTCGATGAACACCTTCCACAAATACATCATGTTTTTCCACGAAATGCTCATGTTGGTTTGCGGGGACGGCTCACACGTTGCCGCGAATTTGGCAACCAGCTGTTCATCCGTGGTGCGCTTTAAATAGAGCACCCGTTCATCGGCTGCCGTGTCCTTGCACTGCGTGTTTAAAAACGCCTCCGCATTGTCGTACCGTTGCGAGTAGTGCGCCGCCACGCAAAAGATGTCGATTAGCCGGTGTTTAAATGGCGCCGCGTATGCATCCATTGCAACGTCGTTCATGTCCATCAACCGGCATTCGCTGAACGCGTACTCATGAAATTTGAATTTGAACGCGGAAAGCAACGACGTGCCAAACAGCGTGCTGCATTCTTGACTGAGACCTTTTATGAACTGCCGCGTTTTGGGGGCAGCAATGTACACAGGTTCTGCGGAGCCGTCGTTTATGTGAACCGTTTTCTTCAAGATGACGTCGCCCAGCACCGTCAGAAAATACTTTGCACAGTCGCGGGTTCGGAACATGGCGGGGCACAGCATGTTCAGCGTGCGCTGAATCGTCTGCGATTCCGGAATGGACGACAACAGGTTGCGGTCCTTGATGCGCCGCAGCACCTGGTTCTTGATTTTATACTTCCACGGCATGAGTTCCCGATTGCCGCTGATTTTCGTTAGTATGGGGTGCAGGATGTCGTCCTCGTTGATGACGCTGTAATTGCACTCGGCGTCGGCATCGTACACGAAAAACAGTTCCACATTGGCGTTGTAATAGTAATGCGGCGACTCGTTCAAAAACTGCTCAATGAACTCGTCCGACGCGGTTATCAACGTTTTCTTGCGCTGCTCCTTGTCGTCGCGTGCCTGATGCGCAGCATCCATCATTGCCGGAAGCTGGGCCACGTGCGCTGACAGCTTCGCCAGCATGAATTCGTCTTCCGCGTATTTGTCGCACAGTTGCTGCAACAAGATGACCATTTCGCTGGCGTCTTGCATTTCCAAATTCCCAAATTATTAAATACTTACATGCATGTGCAAGTGTTTAAATCGTTTTTAGCGCATCATCAGTTCGCCGCAACGGCCTTAAGGCGCCGGGTGGTCGAGTGGTGGTGCCGATGCGCGTGTCTATGCGACCGGGTTCGGTGGTGCGTCAATCCGTTCTGCCCGTTCAAACCGAACAGCGTCCACGGCTGCGGCGGGCGGTCGTGAAGGTACGGACGGTACGTGTTCCAAATCATGTTGCGGTCGCAAAACGCGTCCTTGTAGAAGCCCGTTCCGCACGAGCTGCCCCAGCGCCCCCACAGCTGCATGCGCTGAGCAGTGGCCGTGTCAATGGCCATGCCGTCCACCGCCCCGCGCGGCTGAAACGGTTTCGGGCGGTCCGACTGCGACATGTACTCGCGCGCGTCCAGGTCGTAGTGCGAGCACGTCGTGCGCGAGCACGGGTTGATCTTGTTCAAATACACGTCGTAGTGGTCGCCAATGAGCCGCTTGGCGGTTTCCACATCCAGACGCCCCTTGTGCTCCTCCATCATTTGACTCAACCGCACCCGGCGCGAGCCCTGGTGACGGCGAATGTCGTCCCAGCCCGTGTTGGACGACTCAATGTTCCGAATGCGCGGGTCGAAGGCCACATTGAACCCGATGAAGTAGCCGTTCTTGGTGCGCTGGACGTCCACGTACTTCAGCCCTAATTCCAGCCGCATGATTTCGTTCGTGCGCGTGTCGCCAAACAGCCACGCATTCGCGTAGTCGCCCGAATTGCGTTCCGTCAGCATCGCCACGTAGTCGTCCAGCGAATTGCCGTACTGCATGGCGCGCCGAATGCGGCAGCACACGGGGTCCTTGTTTTCGTAGGCGTTAAACCCGCCCATCGTCGTCTCCGTTCCGAACAGCCCCCGGCTCGTCACAAACACGTCGGTTCCTGAATGAATGCCGCCGGGGAACGACTGCATGAGGATGCGGTTGCCGCTGCTGGGACGCAGGTCCATGATGACGCACGAGTACTGCCCGTTGATGTAGTTGTCGAACGAGTTGTGCGCGCACACGATCTTGCCGTCGGTGGTGTAATCGCCCACTGCAATGAAGGCGCTGCACCGGTCCTGTGCTCCACTACGCCCACTCCCCCCTTCCAGCCCGCCGCTGCCTTTGCCCCCCTCACTCACAAAGTCGGCATACATGGGTTTCGACTTCAAGTGCGCATTGTGCGGTTCGTTTAGCACGTCCGAGAGCCGGGCGAACAGGTAATCAAAACTGACGAAACAGTTCCAAAACACGATTTTGTGCAGCGGCTGCTTCGAACCGTCGGCAATGCCGCGCATCTCTTCATAGAACTCGGGGAAATTCGACTCAATCTGCGGGCGAAAAAAGTCGTCGGCCATCTCGCAAAAAAAAGCGAACGTGCGCCCGTTTTCCTCGTACAGGAAAAACTCCAACATCGCCATGATTTGGGTCAGTTCATGCGCCACCAGATGGCCGTGCGCGAAACCGCGCTCATACGGGCCACCATGAATGGAGAGATAAATCCACCCGTTGACGTCCTTGCGCGAACCGTGCAATTTCATGGTTGCAGTGATGTGTGGTGGTGCAATGATGTTTATGTGTATACACTTTACACACATTATAATTTTTAATTTAAAATACTAAATGAGGTTGAAATGAGTTAAAATAATGATAATATTAAACTGCATGTATGTTAAAATACCATCATGAGTAGCATTCTTTATTACAGCAACTTTTGCGACAAGTCTAAATCTCTCTTGCAGCGTTTGGCCAAGAGCAAAATTAAGGAGGGGATTCATTACATGTGCATCGACAAACGCGTGAAGGGCGAGAACGGGGCATGGTACATCATCTTGGAAGACGGGCAGCAAATCATTCTGCCGCCTCACGTGAACCGGGTGCCCGCCCTGCTGCTGCTGAATCAGAACCACATGGTGCTTTACGGCGACCAAATCACGAACCATCTGAAACCGCTGGATGTGCAGCACAACAACGTGGCCACCAATTACAACGGAGAGCCGTCGCCGTTTTCCACTTCCTGCGAGTTCATGGGCGGGTTTGGCGTGACGTCCGACAACTACAGCTTTCTGGACCAAAGCAGCGAGGACCTGTCGGCCAAGGGGGCGGGCGGCTTGCGCCAGCTTTACAACTACGCGACCATTGACTTCAATCAAACCATTGAGTGCCCGGCCATTGAGGAGAAACAGGCGCGGATTGGCCCCGACACAACACTTGAGAAGCTGGAAAAGGAGAGAAATTCGCAAATTATGCAGGCGCAACAGGCGCAACAAGGAGGGCAACAAGGAGGGCAACCAGGACAAGGCCAAGGACAAAGCCAGGGTCAATATCGCCGACAATGATGAAGTCAAAATATAATTATTGAATAAAATGAATTTAAAATAATGCGCAGAATAATACATACACCACACAAATACATCCCACCCACATACAATCCATTCATCCCATTATTGTGCGCAATGTCGGACAAATCGATTGTCATGAAAGCCTTTTTGAACCAGTTCACCGATTTTGTGGAGGACATTCAGGGCGTTTTTCCAGACAATGCAGACATAGATTCGGCCAAAACCGCGCTGTTCCTCATTAAAAAAACGAACCCGCGCATTTTAATGAATGCATGGGCCACCTACATTGTGGAGCCCTACAATGACCAGATTGAGAAGGGCGACATCGGGTTCTTCCTGGACAAGGATTACACGCGGGATTTGGAGTACATGGGGAATGCGGTCATGCAAAAGGTGGACACGCTGCGCGGCCCCATCCGAGACATGGGCGTCGACAACCAGGACAAGTCCATGAAGTACATTCAAAACCTGACGAAGCTGGCGAAGCTGCATGGGGAGGTGCAATAAGTGAGTTAGTTGTGAATTCCATTTTTAATATTAAAAATGACATTTCGTTTTGAAGGTGGGGGACGATTCGGAGTTACATGCGAACGATTTATCAACATAATTGGTTTGAATCGAATTGAATCCGACTTGAGAACTGACTTATTGGACGCAAGACTAACCACTTTAGGTTTATGATTTTCCGGATGTGTTATAGGCTGGTGTTGTTTTAGATCAATCAACCGAATGTCGTATATCAATCCAGCAGATTTAACAAACCCGGACACATGACCATACACGCTGTATGTTTTTAAAATGGATGCATTTGTCAATGTAAAAAATTCATACAATGTTTCTTTAAATGAATCTTCAATTCTCTCAATAAACCTAGTTGAAAGGTCGCCCAGGTGCAATGGATGCGTGTTGAACATTGCAATGTTGACATTCGTTTTTTTTAATTGTTGCTTGAACTCAAATGAATCGCTAATTAATAGGTCGTTTGGGTCGGCATATTTTGATATGATGTTGGCGGCCTCATTTACGTTGAACCCATTGACCGGTTTATTGTCAAAAAATGCATCATCTCCTAAACGAATATGTAGAATTGAATGTTGTGAAGAAATATTATATAATTCATTTTGTTGAGTTATGTATTTTGCAAAATATTCATTTGGCGTCAATAACGTTTTCATGAATTGTTTGCATTCCGCAGTCAATGATTCATTGCAAAACAGGTTTGTGCAAATCAATAATGGTTCCGGATTCATTAATGATGCATTGTAAATCGCATTAAAATTATTGATTTCATAATCGGAATTTGTGATGGGGTTCGTCGTTGTCACGATTTTTATATCATGAATGTTTGCATCCACGTATTCATTTTGACAATCATCATTGCGGCCATGTGGATTCACGACCAAATACCGAGAAATGTGATGTTGGCGAATGTCCACTGCAAACTTAAATCCAAATTTATCAGACATTTGATGCAAAAAAATAGTGCCACGCAATAAATCGCCAAGCCCAAATGATTTCACACTCCCGCTTGGATACGTTCCTGAATCGGTTTTGAACCACACCATGATTACGGTTTTGGTCATAGGTACCAAGTTTTAAGTCTGTGTTCAATTGTGAATATAGAGTGTTATAAAAATACACAACATATTATTTTTTTCATCATGCACGCATGAACCTGACCCGTTGGTTCGCATTTAATTGTCGCGCATGGTGTTCCACCGTTCGTTTTCAGGACGTACCAACCACAGATGGCACGATGATGTTGTTGTTGATGTTATTATATGAACCAATGCGGCATTGTAATTGCAATGTAAATAAATGTATTTTACAAAAAAACCATTTAAAAAAATTAAATATATAAGTGTATTTGTACATTTATATAACATTGCCTTGATTTTTAATGAACATTGTGACGTTTAAAAACAACGAGTACCCGCACTTTCAATCAACTGGCAATGCATCACAATTTGCAATACCGTATGCAAAACATTACTGCACCGGTGTTGGGTATGATATTGGCTTTTGCAGAGAGGAATGGAAATACCCCGGCGCGATTGGCATTGACATATCATTGAATGACGGGTTTCACGCAGACAATCTTCCCAATGATGCGGTGGATTACATCTATTCCAGCCATTGTTTGGAACATGTTGACCAGTGGGTGAACACGCTGACGCTTTGGATTTCCAAATTGAAAGCGGGGGGAATACTATTTTTGTATTTGCCCGATTTTTCACAGGTGTACTGGAGACCGTGGCATAACAAAAAGCACAACCATTGTTTTACTCCCGACATCATAAAATCTTTTCTGTCGGACAACGGAATGAGCCGCATATATTGTTCCGGGGTTGATCTGAACAACAGTTTCATGGTGGTGTGTGAGAAACCCTAAAAAATGCAAATGCAAATGCAAATGCAAATGCAAATGCAAATACAAATACAAATATGATTAATTATTAATTAGCAACCTCAGCATTTAAACTATTTTCTATGTACGTGTAAATGGCATTATACACCATTTTATGATAATATTCCAGATTGACCCCTAATAATGCAGGGTGTATTACAAATGCATTCTTTAGACAATATGCGATTTTTTTGTGATACTTAATGTACCAATTTATTTCGGTTTCGTCAATTAATCCTCTAGGTATTACATTAGAATCTACTAAATTTTGCACTTCAAACCACTTGTCGCTTTTCATGATATACATCTGCGCCTGATAAAACCCCTGCATGGGTTCTAGTTCACAATCATGATAAGTAAATATTCGTTCCACATTATGGATGATATACGTGTTTAATGTTGCAATGGCAGAATTGGAATGTCTTATGGGATGTTCGCCGCCGTTGAAATAATTAGATGATAACATATACTGGCACAATGCATCCGCATTCCAATGACCCATTGTTGTAAAAAATGTTTTTAATTGGGTTAAATCATCCGTGCCGTTCGAATTAGGATACTGGTGATAATCAAATGTTGTGAAATGATTGTATATTGTTTCTCGTATTGCATCATCCTTCACAAAATTCGCGATGAATGCATCGGTTGTAAGTGAGTTAATGCTTGCCGTGGGGAAAATCCAAATAATATCGGGATTCGTTTCTAAAATATCAACGTTATCAATGAGTTGGTCCAGCACATGTTGACTGTAGAAAAGATCATCGTCGCATTTAATAAAAAATTGGTAATGCGGCAAAATCGCAAACAGTTTCTTTTTATAGCCATACCAACTAGTGTCATCTACATTCAGATATTGAATCATAATATTATTATATTGCGAATCAGCAACTAGTTTCTTTGTTTCATTTACTAACAATTCACTAGATGCTGCCACCCATAAATCAATGCAGTCTTTGTGTTTTATTTTAGAAAAAACATACAGTGTCAATAAAAACCCACATAACCGACTATTAGTATTAACCATCCAAATGAATGCAATTTTTGATGGCATATTTTATTACGTCGAATGTGATATATATATATTTACACTAAAATTATATAAAGTTATATAATAAAATATATATTTATTATATTGCAAACACGCACGCATGAATAACACAGCCGCATCCATCATAGTGGTGGGCGATGCCATGATTGACTCATATTATTATGCTAATGTCAAAAAGCACGCACCTGAAGCCGTCAATGTTCCCGTGCACGATGTATTCAGCAGTGATTGCAAGTTGGGAGGAGCCTGCAATGTTGCACTGAATCTCCACAATTTAGGGAGCGATGTTGAATTTGTGGGAGTTGTTGGCGATGATGCGTGCGGAACTCAAATTGAAAACATGATGCGCAGTTCAAACCTAAAACACAAATTGTTTGTAGATAAAACCAGAAAAACCACGCAAAAAAATCGGGTTTTGCACAATGATGAATTGGCCTGTAGATTTGACATTGAAGACACGTGCGATATAACCGTGTCTCTGCAAAATGACATTTTAAATCACATTGCGAGCAATGCCAATGTTAAGTTCATCGTGATTTCGGATTACAACAAGGGCGTAATTACGACCGACTTGTGTCAATCCATCATAAGTTATTCAAATCGTAATGATGTGCTAACATTTGTTGACCCGAAGGTGAGTAATTTTCACAAATATAAACATTGTTTTTTGTTCAAACCAAATGCGATTGAATCCGAACAAATTACAAATGAAACGATGATTGACAATGTTGTGAACGTGATTCATGAACGGATAGCATGCAAAAATGCATTAATCACGTTGGGTGAAAACGGTATGATTTTTTCAGAAAAGGTTGACAATCTGGTAAATGCGCGCGCAATTCGGCACAATGGATTGATAAACAAAAAAGATGTAACTGGCGCGGGCGACATTGTGTTGTCTGTTCTAGTGCACATGTACGAAAAATCAAACAATTTAATGGAAGCGTGTCGCGTGGCGAACTACATTGCCGGGAAAAGCGTTGGCGTGGTTGGAAATTATATCGTCGGGCCGCGTGACATTGAGCACTATTACAAAAATCAAAATTCGTCCTGCCAAACCAACCCTGCCTGCAAAATAATGTATGATTATGAATGCGACAAAATCACGGAGTTGTCCAATCGCAAAGGAGTGGTGTTTACAAACGGTTGTTTTGACATATTGCATTCAGCGCACATCAAGTGTTTAAAATACTGCAAGAATCAGGGCGACGTCCTGGTTGTAGGATTGAATGACGACACCTCTATAAAAAAAATTAAAGGTCCGAAAAGACCCATAAACACCGTGGATGAACGGGCCACCATGCTATCATTATTTGATTTTGTGGATTACATTGTTATTTTTTCAGATGAAACCCCGTGCAGCGTACTTAAATTACTAAAACCATTGAAACTAATAAAAGGAGGTGATTATAAGGTGGAAACCATTGTTGGTGCGGAGTATGCAAATGAAGTGTTATTATTTGACTATATAACCGACAAAAGTACGTCAAATGTTGTAAATAAAATTAAAAATTCATTATATAAATGAAAATGTTTAGACATGATTTCAATTTCAAAATGAATTTGATAACAACAACAACACCACACAAGGTCCGTTCTGCTAAACCCCAGATTCATCCCCATCACATTAAAATTATGAATAATAATTATTCTAGAGTGTATTGTTTGCACGACTCACACGGACTTGGAGATAGTGTTTTCAACTTGATATTTTTCAATTTGATAGAAGAGCAAATTATTGCAGATAATATATTGTTTTGTTATTTTGCGAAAAATGAATACATGCAACAACTAACACAATTTATTAAACCCGCGTTATTAAACAATGTGAAACTATTTTCATTGGATAAAAAACCACAACAATCCATAGAATTGTGGATTAACAACCCATATTTTGACTACACATTTGATGTTGCAATGAACTCGCAAAACAAAGTAGTGGATTACAATGATTTTTATTTGAATTATTTCAAGCATGTATTGCAAACGTTAACAATAAATGCAAATATACAATCAGTTCTGTATTATGATAATGACCTGTTGGTCAGAACCAATACGATACCTCCTGAATACAAGTCCGTTGACATTTTAATACTAAATTCAGTGCCTTATTCAGGTCAATATAATTACAACAAAGACAGATGGAACAACTATATCATGCAGCTTAATTCTGAATTCAAAATAGTAACAACCACAAAAGTGAATGATGTTTTGTGCACGTTTGACAAAAAACTGACAATTAAGGACATAGCTGCGCTTTCAACCAATGCAAAAGTGATAATTGCCATAAATTCAGGTGTTTTTCCCGGTCTATTAAATGTTCACACAATGGAATCAGTAAAACAATTCTATATTTTTGACAATCGCTGTTATTATTCTTTTCCAAGAATTCAACACAAATGTTGCATTACCGAAATCAGCATGAATGAACTTAATTATTACATAACCATGTAAACCATGCAACCATGCAACCATGCAACCATGCAACCATGCAACCATGCAACCATCATCTGACTCTAATTCCCTTTCCAAATTCGGTAACTGTCGCTGTCCAAGTGATGGGTGGACACTTCAAAAATGTCCGCATCTTCCAATGCAATGAGTTGGTGCGGTTCGCCTCTTTCGTTTGTGATCACATCCCCCACTTCCAGATACTCGCTATGTTTGGTTCCAGTTGACGTGTCTATCCATATAAACACAAATCTGCCTTTAGAAACATACCAAGTTTCCTTTTTTAATAAATGATAGTGCATTGAAAACTTTTTCCCTTTTTCAAACGATAATATTTTGCCGCAGTATTCATTGTTGTTCACAAACACAATTTCTTTCCCCCATCCTTTGATAACGACTTCGCTTTTGATTTTTTTCACAGATGTAGATTCGGAATCTGGGGCTGGAATGCACCAATAGTCATCCACATTGAACGATTTGTCGTCTATGCAGCAGTCATAAGATGGCTTTCCCATTACCAGCTCATCATACGGGACATTCCATTCCGCGAGTTGTTTTTTGGTAAGTTCCGAATGATCCAATCCGGAAGACGACCCTCTTGCGGTCCATATCGTGACATGGTGACCATTTTTTTTCAAATCGTGTAGGTAGTTAATCCTTTCCACAATCGGTTTTGAATTATTGTAATCGTTCGTCTGCGTGTGACACAATGTGTTGTCTAAATCAATGAAATATTTCATTTATATACGTCCATATTATATTCATTATATTTTTATACATCAAATATAACGAATCAATTCGCATCAAATGATACTGTGTTTTAATCATTTGTTCCGGATATTGATTTAAACAAAAGCATTTAAATTAATGTAAACACACCTCCCATCAAGATGACTGTCTCCGACGAGTTTAAGAAGATTATCTCCGATTTCGTGGCCGACATTGCCACCGTGTTCCCCGAGCACAGCGAAGCATGCGCCACGGTGTACAACATGGACCCCGCTGCGGTGTACGACCACTGCAAGCTGACGTACGCGCCCCAGTTCTTCAACATTCTGTACCGCAATGACACCGTGCTGTTTGCTGAGCCGATTGAGCTGCTGCCCGGGCTGGATTTCAAGGCGCTGTGGGAAACGCCCGACGTCAGCGATGCCACCAAGGAGGCCGTGTGGAAGTATTTGCAGCTGGTGATGTTTTCGGTGGTGTCAGACCTGTCGGACACGTCCACCTTCGGCGATGCCGCCAAACTGTTTGAGGCCATCGACGAGAGCGTGCTGAAATCCAAGCTGGAAGAGGTCATGCAGCAAATGCAGGACATGTTTAAGGATGAGGGCGCTTGCGCAGCAAGCGCAAGCGAAGCAGGCTCGGGCTCAGGCGAAGCAGGCTCAGGCGAAGCAGGCTCAGGCGAAGCAGGCTCAGGCGAAGCAGGCTCAGGCGCAAGCGAAGCAGGTGCAAGCGAATCGAAGGGGTTCTCATTTCCGCCAGGAATGGACCCGAATTCCATGCACGAGCATTTGAGCGGGCTGCTCGGCGGAAAAATCGGCAACCTGGCCAAAGAAATCGCAGAGGAAACCGCGGCCGAGCTGAACCTGGACACGTCCGATGAAGCCTCAGTGCAGTCCGTGTTTCAGAACCTGTTCAAGAACCCGGGCAAGCTCATGGGCATCGTGAAGAACGTGGGCCAGAAGCTGGACGCCAAGATGAAATCGGGGGAGATTAAAGAGAGCGAAATCATGCAGGAGGCCAGCGAACTCATGAGTAAAATGAAGAAAATGCCGGGCATAAACAACGTGGCCGATTTGCTGAAAAAAATGGGCATGGAGGGAGGCATGGGCGGAATGGACATTGGGAAAATGGCAGCCAGCATGGGTCTCGGGGGCAAGAACGCCAAATTCAACATGGGCGCCATGCAGAGCCACATGAATCAAAACATGAAAACGGCCAAGACCAAAGAGCGAATGCAACAGAAATTGGAAGAACGCAGGGCTGCAATGGTATTGCAAGCGCAGGCGGCTGCCCAACAAGCGCAGCAGACACAAGCGAAACCATTGGTGTTTAGCACTGGCGAAAAGGTGGAACGCACGCCGAGGTTTCCACAAAGCGCAGCGACCGGAAGCGCAACTGGATTGTCGACCGGAAGCGCCTCAGCAGCAACATCTGATGCACCAGCACCAGAGACACAAAGCAATAAGAAAAAGAAAACCAAAAAATAGATGAAAATGGAAATGAACAAATGGGTCGATGAATAAAAATAAAGAATATCAATATATATAAATAATAGTCGCATTTATATATACGTATAAGCATTCATAATACACAATACAATGACTGCATTTTGGTTGCAAGATCCAACCGTGCTGTTCAACAATGCAGGCATCACCCAACTCGTTCCCACGTCCGACATGAACCGCGAATCTAAGTTGAACGCCATCAGCCGCATGATCATATTGTTGACACTTTTGGGTTATTTGCTCACGATGTCCTATAAACTGATTCTGCTCGGAGTGGTTTCTTTAGCCATGATTGCATTATTATACACGGCACAAAGCAAACAAAACAACGCGACCAATCAGCCAACCAAGTCATCCTCTGATAACAAAGAGGGGTTCTCAAATTACGCCAACTACAACACGGGGCGAAGGCGCATGGTCTCAAAGGGGGCAGCGGCAGCGGCAGGGGCAGGACCACTAACCTTCCAGGCCCCCACGCCGCAAGACCCGCTGATGAACGTGCTGCTGACCGACATTCAGGACCATCCCAACCGCCCCGCCGCCGAACCCGCATTCAACCCGCAGGTGGAGCACGACATCAACCAGTGCACCCAAAAATTCGTGGTGCGGGATTTGGGCGGCAATCCCGATTTGGAGGACCGGCTGTTCCGTGATTTAGGCGACAATTATGAATTCAGCAACTCCATGCGCAACTACTTTGCCACCCCGAACACAAAAATCCCCAACGACCAGCACGCCTTCGCCGAATACTGCTACGGCTCCATGATTTCGTGCAAGGAGGGCAACATGCTGGCGTGCGCGCGAGCCAATCCCGTTCTGGGCTCCATCACGGGGGCACAATAATGTTTTTAAAATAACACAATGAAAAATTAATAAATATATAAAATATATTGATTAATTATATATTGCACATATATACAATAACACACGATGTCCGCATTTGTGAACGACTACAGTTTTGACAACCTCTCCCGCATCGGCGAAGACGGCTGCAGTTTAGGACAACGCGGCATTCAAAATGCCGAAGCATCCAGCTACATGCTGCAAAACTTCTTCTCCAATGACTGCTCCATGAAGCGCCCCATCGAATTCGCCACCAGCCAGCCCAACATCAATTTCACGGGCGGCCACCAGGTCGGCGCCGGCGGGTGCAACATCGACACCAACTCGCAGCTCCTCCTCGGCGGCAGCGCGCTGACTCACCCCAAATGCCGCATCAGCCTGTTCCAGCGCCCGTTCGCCACCGTGCCGTTCCTGGGACGCGGGCAATCCAACCCGTATTTAGAGTCGCAGCTGCAGCAGGGCGACTACCTCACGAACAAGCGCAGCGTCAACCTGCTGTCCGAGCAGAGCTGGGACAACAACTACCCGCTCATCCCGTCCATCGCCTCCACCGTCACCAACCCCGCCAACCTGGTGGAAGGCGTGGCCCAAGACGGCTGGGTGCGTGGCGGTGCCTCGTCCCGTGACATGTTCTACGGCGACGGACAGTGCCAGCACTAATCCGAGGTCATTATTCCATTGCATTCCATTATTCCATTGCCATAAAAATAATTTAAACATAATCGGTTTGAATTATTATTACACAATACCAAACCATAACCAAATCGCAAACCATGTATAAAACCGATTTCGTGTGCACATACAAAGCATTTGAAACGATAGAGGACGATGAAGTGAATTCTGACATGCTGTACCAGGCACAGTTCCTGCAGGTGTTCGGTTTAACCGAATACGACGACGCCGCAATCAATGCTGGGCTGGAAGCAATTAAGACAAAGGCGGCCGAAGTGCCGGAATTGAAGGCGCTGATTTTGCAGCACCCTTACAACGCCACCTCATCCCACACCGATGATGGGTTTGACACGCTGCTGACCTGTTTGTTTGCTTACCCCACGCTGGACCTGTTCCATTTGTGCCTGATTGACGCCTTCAAAACCGGCCGCATTTCCCCCGAGAATCGAGACAAGGTGTTGAAGGCATATGCCACGTTGTGAGATAATTCGCGTCATTGGATGAATGTATGCATGCATTTGAGAGAAAATATAATATATATGTATTAATAATAAATAACATCATTATTGTTTCGTCATTATTATTTCATTTTCTCTCGAATGGCATCCACCAGAAACAAAAACACGTGCTCGAATTACTGCTTGGAGCAGCGCATCGTGTCGCAATCGCTGCACTATTGGGAATACCGGAACGGCGCATCTGGCGCGGCATACAGTCCCGCCATTCCGTGCATGGGCATCATGCCCAGCCAAATGCCGCGCGACGTTTTCTCTCGGAACTCGGTCGACATTGAGTCCGCACTGTTCGGCATCAACTCCACGAATTTAGTGGAAACGCAGACGCCCGTGGTTCCGCAACTGACCAAGCTGCCCGAGGTCTCATTCATTGACCGCATGAAGCTCGTCATGCCCGACCCGTTGGTGGTTGAGAAATCGCAGCGCCCGTTCCCCGTGCCCAACTGATGTGCGCACACAGCAGGTGCGCAAATCTGATAATAAAATTATATCCAGTAATTTTATAATCAATCTTGATTTACGGATTTACGGATTTACGGATTTACGGAACAGGGGGAAATGTCGATAAGTTTCAATGACTTAAATGGACCCAATGTAAGTGATGACCACGGGAACACGACCCTCGGAACATTGAGTTCGCAAAATCCGAATAGTCAAACCCTGAACAACACGGCAGTTGGATTCGGAGCGCTGAGAGACAACGCAGGAGGACAGCACAACATTGCAGTCGGGTTAAACGCTTTAGCGAATAATTCGGCATCCAACAACGTGGCAATCGGCGAAAATGCGCTCTATAATTTTCTGGCACCGTCAACCACACAAACGGGAACCCTCAATGTGGCCGTTGGCAATAATGCGATGCAAAGCAATGCGTCTGGCAACCAAAATGTGGCCGTCGGAAATCAGGCGCTGCACAACAACACGACGGGGAGCTACAATGCGGTTGTCGGAAACGGGGCTGCATATTACAACACCACCGGTCACAATAATGCGGTGATGGGGGCGAATGCGTTGTTGAACAACACGACCGGAAGCCAAAATGTGGCAATCGGCAAGGAAGCACTGCAAATGTCTCAGGTTGCAATCGGCAATGTGGCGGTGGGCCATCACGCATTGAAGAATAACGCCACTGGGAATGGCAATATTGGAATCGGGAATCACGCATTAAATGCAGACACCGCTGGTTCCAATAATGTCGGCATTGGAAGCCGCGTGTCTGCAAATAACACCAGTTCGTGCATTCTATTGGGAAACGGCGCTCAAACCGTGGCCAGCAATGAAATCGGTGTTGGCGGAATCAATCTGGCGGCACCCCCATCCCCCGCGCCGTCCATCACCGGATATTTGCCTGTGCGAATGTCCAACTCAACCCTATCCAATAAACTGTATTACGTCCCCATGTATGACCCATCCGTTCCTTTGACGCTTCCGATTCCCGAAGTCATTGTCGCCAATCATTCAAGCTTTTCAGGAGGAAATGGAGGCGTTGGACTCTTGATTGGATTTCCTGCTGGCTATTCCGCTGTAAGCAGTGTAACGATTGCAAATGGCACATACTCGGTTTCCATCAATGGTCCATCAACTTCGGGATACTACGTGTATTATGAAGATTCTGCGTCTGGATTTTGGAACAGTTTATCTACGTCAACATATTCAAATCTTGCGCAGGCACCCACATCTGATGCAAGTCTGTGCGCGGGGGTGGTGTTTGGAACCCCTCTCACATTCACATACGTGTTAACAGGGGTTTCAACCACTGTGACATATACACCAACGCCATCCAGCACATTGAACATTGGTAATGGGTACCAGTTTCAGCAATACAATGGCGCATCCGCGACGACTTCCTATGAGGGGTTCCAATGGGGGCGAAACCCTGGTGGTGATGGAAGCGAAGCATGGGGGACGCAAACTGGTTCCGGCACGCAAACATATTCTGCCTGGACCAGTTCCGGCGACTATCAGTTCAACAGCATTTACAAGTATTTGTATCCTTATAGCACCGTATCTGGGCCAGGACCCAGTCCATCCATGACATGGCAGGTCACTAAAACATTATCATCCATTGCAAGCGGCACATCGTGCACAATTGGTGGCTCTGGAAGTACAGACATTTCAGCTCCCACTGGTGTAACTGGCACAATCACATACAGCATATCATGCGACAGCAACATGCCAAGCATAACACTGACCGGCAGCGCCCTCACTGCCGTCTGGGCAAATTGGGGAGCACCAGCCAACGGAATTCAAACCAATGCAATCATAACCGCAACTCAAGGAACCAACGTTGCATATCTGAACGTGGTGATAACCGTCAATTCCGCCGCCAATACATTGACCTGGGCATTTAGTCCATACACTCAATCAAGTGCTCCCACGCCATATGCGGTGCCTGCTGCATTGACATTTTCACAAACATTGTCCACGTACTACACAAACACCCCCGCATTTACGGTCACAAACACCTATGCAAATGTTACGATAACATCAAGTACACCCTCGGTGGCGTCAGCTGTGACTATCGGGACCACCACCACAATCACTCCACTAGCCGTTGGTTCAACGATAATCACTGCAACGTCATCTGCAACGTCATCAACAGGGAAAACACGAACCCTGTTGACAATCGTTGCTCCAGCTGGACCTTCTGTGGTGGCAATGTACAGTCAAATGACAAACCCGACACTGATATCTCCTGCTCTTGACGTAGCTCCCAACGCATTACCTCCATCACAGCAGTTCATAGCCAATGAATTCGGTTCAGACATCTCCGGAATAATTGACTATTTCTATCTACCATTTGTGCAATTCGGGGGTGTTTCACCCACAACCAACATTACATTTGAAATGAAATTGATTAAAGGCACAACGACGCTCGTCACCACCACATTTTCATTACCTGGAAATGCAGGCACCACCACGTATCTAAACGGCATAAACATTCCATTTTTATCACAATCTACAGCCAGCAATAATCCTACAATAAATTTTACTTTTAATCCACTCAGTCCAACCAGCACCAATACCACAATTACAAATTATGACAAAATCACCATTTCATTGAACACAACTTCAACCATTCCTGGGGGAACATGGCAGATTAAAATGTCTGGTGGTGAAATGGCTGGAACGGTGTATGGAACATCGACCCAATTTGTTCCTCTGACAGTCCCCACATTTACACCATCTACGCTGACATTTCCCGATAATATAATATATAACCCCAATACCCCCAACTTGATTCCATTTACTCTTGTGTCCAGTAACACCGACACACCGTTAACATATACAATAACGCCATCGGCCATGGGAACGATAACCACAGTTGCAAACAGTGGCGGCGGTCCAATATCTTATCGATTTAATGCAGCGATGCCAGGAATCGCCACTATAACATTTTCCCAAGCTGCATCTGGGGGGTTTTCGCCCGGGTCGATAAGTGGAATATTGACGGTGTTCGCTGCCCCCAGCATCACATTCACTTCAGTTGTGAACATTCAAATGACACATGCAATCGGCGGCAAAACCGTTGTATTGAATAACCCACAAGCACCCGCGGCAACTTCCACCAACACCAATGTGGCAATCACATACACACTGACGGGAGTTTCCAATATTGCAGGCACCACCAATCCATGTGCCACAATCACAACAACGGGGTCAACTCAGACATTGAACTTACTGGGGTTTGGTTCATCATCACCTTCGTTCACATTGGTCGCATCACAAGTGGCAACCCCCCAAACAACCCCGCCATATGGACCTGGTACCAAATCCCTCGCTATTGCAATCGTCCCTGGCGATGGTCCGTCCAATCCGATTGTATTAAATGCCATCGAGGCGAACACATCGACCACCCCATTTGAATTGAACTTGAATGTAAACGCGTCGATTTCGGCGTCAATGTCATACATGACAAACATAAATGCGGTTGTCACTCATTTTAATATACCATATTTTAGCGTGGACACAAATAATGCGTCACAGACCGTGCAATTTTCGCTTAAGGTTTTGTCTGGCGGAGGTGGTACACCCAACACGGTTGAATCTACCACCATTTTCTCCATCACCACAAATTCGTCCGGCACTTACACCTCGCCAACGGGTGGCATAATTGTTCCTTTGTCAAACATTACCCCCCAACCATCAAACGGCATCACAGTTGTTTCACAAACTCCAGCAACAACCACATTGTATGCAATCATGAACCCTCCCACCCCATTTTCGATTTCAACAATAAATCCAGCCATAATGGTTGTATTGGCACCCATTACAGTTGTCACTTACGGTTCTTTCACCATAAATGTGAACACAAATAATCCCAGCGGCATGTTAGGAACATTGTATGGATACATTCAACTATTGGGTCCAAATTTGACATTTAATCCCATTGTAACACCCATCACATGGACCGCGAATAAACCAATACCATTCAGTCCAGCAACAAGCAATGCAACCGACTCGAGCACCATAACTTATTCATCCAGCAACACCAATGTTGCCACGATTCCCACTTCAACGGCAAATTCCATGACTCTCTCCGCAACCCAACCAACAAACCCGACGAATGTAATCACGATTTCGGCAACAAGAGCGGCAACTGCCATATATTCTCAACAAACGGCGACAATGAATCCAACCACCAATCCCAATATGCCCATTTGCATAAACACGTATGCTCTAGACAGTAGTAAGAATCAGAAGATGGTTTATTATAACCCTCAGACAAGCTCAAGCCAGATAATGTATAACATAGCCGCTAATAGCCAAAATTTCCTGATAACATTCAACGTCACGGAACAAGTAACATTAAATTCTTTGAACTTTGTCATAAATGGAGGCGAATACGGTTGCACTCCGGCGGCTAATTTTACACTGAGAATACTAAAAACAAATGGGAGTGTAGTAAGTGTGATAACACAAATAATCTTTTCAACCACCAAGGCCAACTACGATTCATCGGATGATGGAACGCTGAGAGAAATACCGTTCGGACCATTGATAAATAAACCAACATATGTGCAATATTTTACAATCAACGGCACCTATAATCCATCATTTATGCCAGGCGATACGGTTACAATTACACTCTCATGCTCCCAAATTTCTTATTTAATCGTGGCATATGATATGACTCAGTTCACAGGAACGGTCGTTGGCACTTCATCGGTGACGTCGTTGCCAAAAATCTTGTACATGACGTCATCTGACACCATGATTCTCACGGCCAATGTGTCTTCAAACACGGTGTCTATATTCAAACAATGCATTATCACGAGTTTCAATGTGGCAGGTGTTAAACCAGGGATATCAACTCAAACATTCACTTTAACCGTCAGTGGCATGAACGCCATAAGTCCCGTGAACAATCAGGCACCTTATTCACTTATGTTCACGTTCACTTATGCATTTGATGACATCAACACATTCACATCATTTCAAATTCCATTCAGCTACACGGAATATTCCAGGCTATATCCGAGTGCAGGTTCAACCCCAAAAATGACTGCATACAGCATTAGCATTGTGAACAATTCGCTTTATTCACCAACCCCCCCGATGTTCAATATCAATCAAACATTTAGCTGTGTGTTGGCGTCTTCGCAAAATTTTAACGTGTCTACCCTGGGCAATTTGCTGAGTGGGACAATTTATGGATATGAAATTCTCGCCAATCCCAATTTGGGAGCATTGACTCTGCAAACCCCCCTCAACAATTCCAAAATTATATCCATTGCACAACCAAGCACAATTAATTCGGCTCCCACATTTACTTACACCGTATCCAGCCCTGCCACAATTAATTCAAACGCACTCGTATTAACGGCCGTCAATTATGCCACTGTCACTATAACTGCAACGATGTCTGAAACAAATCAATACAACAATGCAGCAGTGACTGAAACCGTTGATGTAATTGCGAGAACTCAGTTGCCACCTTCTACTTATAGCATGACCACCATAATGCAATTGCAACAACTGTACGCCGCCAGTGCTGATCAATACGTAAATGTGTTTACATATGGTACAGCGACCCCAATGCCTGTGCCAACATTGTATGGTTATGGATTTTTTAACATTGGGCCAAGCGACAGTAATTATTATTCGGGTTCAAATATATCATTTATTATATTTAAATACTCGAATGGTGTTTGGAACACATTAAGGACCATCACTATCGTTTACAAACAGGTAGCAAATTCAAGAGATGACGGCTCATTGTTCATTATACCATTTTACGATATGTTTGCCAATGGAGCCATTAATTTGCCATTTACACGCATGCCATCAAATATGACTAGTCTATCAGTTGTTTGCAGTGACGGAACCGATAACAAGGTCCCTCCAACATTCAACCTAGGCGATACCCTGAAGTTTACATGTAGTGCCAGCAGTCCCGGTGCGGCTGGCACAGTTCCAAAAGACCAATATAACCAATTGGCTGGAACTGTGCTTTCAACCATTAAATCATCTCCAGACTATGCTATTCATATCACCTATAATTCATACAGCAGTCGAACACCATGGACACCCACGAACATCCTGAATCCCAGCTTCGAGACCAGTATTCCGTCAACTTATTACACATTTACCGAAAATGCTATTTTGACAGGCATTTTCCTTTGGCCAATTCAGGGTGTTCTGGCTAACACCCAATTTTCGATTAACTTATATTTGTCTTGGCCGAATTCGGGACCCAATGCTTACATGACAATTCTTGTAAAAGCTAACATTAATAATGCATTTGATAACTTTTCCAAAATCTGGTTCACGAATGCCCCGTTTACAAGCCAAGCAAGTTTCACCGTCATCAACATTAGCATTGACAGTACAATAAATTCTAGTTGGGTAAATAAAGGTTTATATAATGCAAACTCTATATCAACAAATCCATGGATTGGTTCGGGTGCAAGTGCGTGGTTTACCCTGAGTGGGTTCCAAAATGTGCAATCATCCACATATAGTACTGTCATGAACAATGGAAACATACCTGGTGTGTTTTATGGGTGTTGGTGTTAACCCCACCAATGTTTCACCATCCCCTTATTTGCATTATTGTGCATGCATGTGCATATGCATGCATAATATAAGGACAAAACATTATCTCATATTATAATATCGGTATCACATTATCTCTCAATAACACAATCTAGAAATCCAACCAATCGCATGGCATTCACCCGCATTCACGACGACCCCTGTCGCATTGCCAAAGAGGTGCAGCAGTCCACCGGTTCTGGCCGCTACATTCTCAATGTGCCCGGCAACGGCGACAAGCCCTGCTACATGGAAGACCCCTGCATCCGACTCCAAGGCTGGGGCGGAAACTTAAGGACCAACGTGGTGGAACTCGAAAATAATTTGCGCGGGCTCAACATGCCGCTGTCTCGGGACTGTATAAATTACAAAGTCAGCGCCGCAAAGGTGGGCGACGCCCCCGTGCAGTACCCCTCGTGCACGCCGTTCGTGGAGCAGCCGCGCGCCACCGACCCCGCGTGGACCGCCCGGGATTTAGAGCAGCCGCACTTTTATTACCTGCCCCTGAATCCGCAAGAGAACGTGTGCATCCCGTTTCAGAACAACTTGAGCACGCGCATTCTGGAAAAGGACTACTGGGCGGGGAACTGCGTTCCCCGTACCCCTCCTTGTCAGGGCAATTCCTCTTCCGTCCCCCAAAACGTCTTCATCTCATAAGACCCAACCGCAATTTAGATTTATATGTGTGCATAGTGCAAGGCACACATATTTCACAGTTCACAGTTCACAGTTCACAATGGCGTGCAAGAACCTGACCGTGCGCAAAAAAAGAGGAAGGCAGTACCTGATTCATTATGCAGGCGGTGCCTCGTTTGTGGTCCGCGTGTTTGGGAACGTGCTGACCGTTTACACCAGCAAATACAGTCCAGACATAACCGCCGGGAAGCAGGTGTATCGCACGAACATTAAGAAACTGTTCGTGCCGTCCAGCCTCAAACCCGGGGTCCGACTGCCGAAACGAACCCTGCAGGGCAAGTTGTTGAAGGACGTGTGCGACATCGGTTTAGCGGGAAACTCGCTGCTCGCGGAATTGGTCAATGACAAAAGCAATGCCGACAAAAATGACGGGTTCAAATACCTTTACATCGGCCACGACGTCGTGGAAGTGTCCCTAGATGAACCCGTGGAACAGTATTATTCCGAACTGGTGCCGGGATTTGCCGGCAATCCGTATTTGAAAGTGGGCGCCGATGCGCCGCTGGCCTACGCCGTCACCAAGCACTACGTGTATTTCTTTCACACCATGAAGCGATTTGACCGCGACGCATTTCCGAACTTAAGAGACATCGTTCCGCCATTGAACCCGGCAGCCGATTATTCCCCCGCCGTGAAATCTGCCATGCGAAAGACAGTCAAACGAATCATTAAGAAGGTTCTGGTTCCTTTCACGAATTATTAAATGGCATGGTTTAACCCCTTATGCAATTTATATATAAATAAAAAGTATATTCATATATTAGCATTTAACAATTCAATTCATATCCATCATTTGCATTGTCATCAATGGCCGAACTCGCAATTCCGTGGTTGGGGTTAGCCGGCATGTATCTCGTGTCCAATCAAAAGAAGAACAATGTGCCTAAGCCCTCGGCTGCATTTAGTGGTTCAGAGGGCTACGAAAACATGGGCAAGCCGGTCAATGCCATGCCCAACGTGGAGGTTCCGCCCGACAACTACCCCGTGTTCAAACCCAAGACCGGATACAACACGGACGAGTACTCCAATTTCCCGAACCCGAATGCCGCCACGGACAAGTACTACGAGCAGTCAGCATACGAGGAGGTGGCGAACGGCGGCCCCGATTTCGGCGGCAAGACGCAGTTTGGCGACAATTACCAGCAGCGCCGACAGGTCATGTCGTTGACGGGGAAGCCCATGGATGCCACCGACTTTAAGCACAACAACATGGCGCCCTTCTTCGGGGCCAAAATCCGCGGGCGCACCGCCGACGCCAATGTGCAGGAGTCCGTGCTGGATTCCATGAACGGCGCGGGGTCGCAGTGGGTCAGCAAGTCCGAGACCGCCCCGCTGTTTAAGCCGCAGGAGAATTACAACTACGTGTACGGCACGCCGAACACCAGCGACTTCATGCAGTCACGCCAGATGCCGTCCAGCAACATGTCCAACGTGAAGCCGTGGGAAGAGGTGCACGTGGCACCGGGACTCGACAAGGGCTACACGGATGTCGGCAGCGGCGGCTTCAATTCCGGCATGGACGCGCGCGACAAGTGGGTGGACCGCAACGTGGACGAGCTGCGCGTGAAGACCAATCCCAAGCTGACGTTCGGCCTGGAGACGCATGAGGGTCCGGCGTACTACTACATTCAGAACGCGCCCAGCGCCGCCACGCAGGGCAAGGTGGAGAAGTACCTGCCCGACACGTATTATTTGAACACGCCCGACCGGTGGTTGACCACCACGGGTTTAGAGAAGGCGCAAACCGCGCGTCCCATCGAGGCCGACCGTTTCGTCAATCGTCCGTCCACCACGGCGGAGTACTTCGGCGCGGGTTCAGAGCAGAACGGCGCTGCCACATACGCCGCCCCTGCGGTGGAGCAGTCCAAGCGGCAGCAGATGGACCCCAGCAAGCACCACGCCATCAACATGGCAGCGGCAGACCAGAAGCCCGCATCCACCGGCGACCACGGGCGGCTGGGATACAAGGTGCTGCACAACAACCGCAGCACGACCACGAGCGCCGTGGCGCCGGGTGGCGTGTTTGGTGCCATTCGCGCCGTGGTTGCGCCGCTGCTGGAGGTGGTGCGCCCGTCGCGCAAGGAGAATGTCATCGGCAATCTACGCGCGTATGCGAATGCGGGAACCACGGTTCCGGCTGGCACCGTGTTCAACCCCGCCGACCGCCTGCCCACCACCATTAAGGAAACCACGACCGGCTTGCTGGATTTCAACCACTTGAACTTTGAGCGCCAGACGAATGCGGGCTACCAGGTGGAGGAGCAGCAGCCCGTGGAGAATCAGCGCGACACGACCACGGATGTGGAGTATCTGGGTTCTGCCGGCGGCGCGGG